>Ga0307488_10004239_pt1 | contig 11964 bp, 6 predicted proteins | sample SB02metaG_FD_202248 | JGI IMG/M metagenome (GOLD analysis project Ga0307488, IMG submission 202248) | Sea-ice brine microbial communities from Beaufort Sea near Barrow, Alaska, United States - SB 0.2 | ecosystem: Environmental > Aquatic > Marine > Coastal | place: USA: Alaska | collected 2017-05-06
CAACTGAACCATCATCGTATTCACTGTCACTATCGTCTACATTATCAGGGACAGGTCCGACTGGTGGTGGTGGTATAAACCCTTGACTGCCTTGACTGCCTTGACTGCCTTGACTGCCTTGACTGCCTTGACTGCCTTGACTGCCTTGACTGCCTTGACTGCCTTGACTGCCTTGACTGCTAGAGGAATCACTATGTCCAATCTTGGATACGGTGGATACATTCTTCGCGTCGTAGGTGGATACATCATCCATGTCCTCCATGTCCTCCATGTCACCCATGTCACCCATGTCCTCCAGTCCACTTAATTCGTCCAAGTTGCCCAAGTCACCCAAGTCACCAAGTGCAGGGCGCGCGATACTATATGCATCAGATGCCTCTACAGCATTGACCTTTTTGTCCTTTTTACCCTTCTTGTCCTTTTTATCCTTTTCATTGGGTCCATTTTTTCCAACTATAAACTTGTCCACACTATACTCGGAATGAAACAATAGGTCTTCGACGTCAACTGACATTTGAAACAGAACGCGGTCGTCGGATTTGTCGCTGATGCGTTCCACTCGTATATCTTTAAAGAGTGTGTTGCGTAACGCGTTGATGGTGGAATTCATCTCTCCGACGTACAGTTCAGCCACTTCTGTCAGCAGCCGCCTATTGTTGGTCGCTCTGTACTCGTTGGTGTATTTCATAATAGTTGATATATGAGAAGCAAGAGTAGACTGCAGAGACGATATTTTCTCGCTCCGTGTTTTGTTGTACATGACCTTCATGTATATATCCATGATTTCGCTATAATAACTGGTCGTCTCTTCCAGTTTGGTTTTCAAAGCACTAAACCTATTTATTGCATCATCTTCAGTGATGAATCCAAACAGCTCGTCATTCTTTGTGGCGATGATACCGTTGATGTACATTTTCATATTTGCCTCCTCCCTTCTTTTATCCGAAACCAAGTCCATGATGTTGCCCATGTTGATATCAATGTCAAGTGCGCACGCGTCGCTCACACTACCACACCGTGCGAAGAGGTGATAATTGTCACCGATTCGTTTCTTTTCAAATATGCTTCCCACTTTTTTTTTACAGTTTACACAGACAGGTGCAAAGTCGTGAAATCTGCGCTGCTTTTCCTTGTTGTTCTTGTTCCACTTGTTCTTCTTTTCCTCGTTGGTCTCCTTGATCTCCTTGTTTGACGACCCCGACGTCTTGGTGATGAATGACTTCATGCTTGCGAGGCTTTTGTCATATTTCGACTTGAGGGCGTAATACTTGTTTAGCTTCTCGGTATATTCGGCAAAATCGTCATCCGTCTCTGTTGTCTCTGTTGCCTCTGCCGCCTCTGCCATTGATTACTGATACAGTACTCTTATATTTTTTTTTACTATATGCAACTACACTACATCGATACATCGATACATTATTACCTTGCTACATCGTACTCGTTTTTCCAGGTGGGAAGTCCCGTTATGTTCTGCTGGCTCTCTGAGCGCTTGTTGTCCTGGTATGCCTTGATCCGAGACAGAATGTATCGTTTCTTCTCTCGTTCCTTTAGCATCTTTTGCGTCGGAGTAGGCTTTCCGTTGTATTTGTAATACAGAACTGTACACATCAATATAATGATGGTTGATATTATTCCGATATTCATTATATTGTTGTAATACACCTTCTTAAACCCTGCACAGCTGACAAGCGTCTGATTTATAAAATATTTCACGCCTGGCTCCACTAGTCGTGGTCGGGTGAACTCGATATCCATACTACTACTTGGTGGGAAAGAATGTAAGAATGAGATATAATGAGAGAAGGAGACTCGTATTATTATATCACAATAAAATATACTCCTCACAACACGCATATACACATGTCGTCCAGCAGCTCCAGCTCCAGCTCCAGTTCTGATAATTCCACACTCACGGTGTTGATTTCAGTAGTCGTCCTGGTGCTATACTACATGTTTTTAAAACCAGTTCTCACTCTGGGCATTATTGAAGATGACGATAAATATACAGCCTTTCTCAAAAATAAGTACCTAATGCTCGCGGCGCTTTGGGGTGCATTGACGCTTATACACATGGTGGTGAATATGTGGGGGTTTCAGGCAAGCTGTGGCGGGTCTATACTCGACAACTTGGGAAAAGTGTTTGCCAGTACGTTTATTCCATGGTTTCTTATTTTTGGAGCAATTGTCGTTGTACTGATTATGTTTCCTGGGTTTAAAGGTGCATTCTCCAACGTGATTGGCTACTACGTGGTGGCTAAGCAGTCGAACAAGATACTGGTAGAGCTTCTGGGCAATCCAAGCATTAATGATGCGATACCATCGACCGACTCAAATGAAGCAAACGACTCAAATGAAGCAAACGACTCAAATGAAGCAAACGACTCAAATGAAGCAAACGACTCAAACGAGTCTTCTGGTACCGATGACGATGCTACCAGTGCCCCCATGACTGGTGGTGGCGATACCAGTGATGACCTGTCCAGCAAAGAGGCAGCACTTCGTATCGCATCCGACGCTGTACTGAAGCTCGTTGGAAACACGGGTATCCTGATTAACCAAATCACCCCTGAAAACTTTGCGTCGATGTGGACAATGTTAACTCCGATACTAAAGAAGGAGTTGCAGTCTCCTTCTGCGCACGCTACACTAAAGGGAGAGCTACTGGACACGGTGCTACTGAGAGATAACATTGGTGAATTCTGTTGGTACTTGTACACAACCATTCTCCTCATGGTCATTGTAAAAACTGCGCTGTTGGACCAAAAATGTGTTAGCACCGTTGGACAGGTAAAAGAACGAACGTCGGACTATGAAAAAGAAGCCAAAAAGAAGGCGAAACTTGAGGCATCTCAAAATAAACACGTGTACACTGAATAGAGGTAGATATCATACGATTATTTTTATTATTATACACCTACATACATGTATAATAATGTCATTGAACGGACTGTTCTACAACACCATGTTGGGTTGGAGACAATACAACTGAACTGCTGTATAACATAGAATACCCAGAATGATGGAGAACAACCACATTGGGAAAATGGTTTTTTGTCTAAACCCCACTCCAAACTGACGAATACTGCCATCTGCTTCGAACAACATATCGGGAGCACCGTAGATAATAATAAAGTACAACCCGACAAAAACGAAGATTGAAAAGTAGGCAGGGTTTTGTATAATCTCTATATTCACCATCTGTTGTTGGTATGCGGTAATCGTATATACTATGAATACAACAAAAAATGGTGTGTAGTACAACTAATACTAATTATAGTCTCCCCATTCCTCTTCTTCCATTCCATCAGGGTCTGCATTCCCATCCTCCCCCCTGTACCCAGAAAGGTCAAACGTCTCCTCGTCCAGTCGAGAACTAGTGGCTTCCTCGTCCATGTATTCGTCAACCAACTGGCCTATATTGGCCTCGTTGGCGTTTTGGTTTTGCGCCATAATCGCATTTTCGGCACTCTGCATGTGGTCCACAAACGTGCGCTCACTGTCATACGTCTCCTTGACGTATATCTTGAGACCCTTCTGCAGACCCTTGCTCCACTCTCCCAGCTTGTTCTTCTTTTGAATGCGTTCAAGCTCCATCTGCTCGTCCAGCATGGCAGCCAATCGCGACGTCATAATCTGCTTCTCCGTCTCCCTGATCTTAAAGTTGGTGTCGGAAATCTGCACATACGTTACGTCCAATACACTTCGATGCTTTCGCATCATCTCGATAAACGTAAACACTAATCGACAAGTGTCTGTTTTCAAAATAGCATGGTCACTCTGAAGAACGAGCGGGTCGAATGAGTTTAGTTGGTCACCGCCTTCACCGCCTTCACCGCCTTCACCGCCTTCACCGCCTTCACCGCTTTCTGCCAACTCGATAAACAGACTGATGGCGGTTAGAAGGTAATATTGAAACAACAGGGCACATGTATTTCTATCAAACACGGATGTGATGGGTCCACTGGTCTTATTGGTATCAATGCTGGAAAAGTAGGGGGTGTTTTCAACAAGTTGGATCAATAGAGTACTCGTTTCCGATGCAGTTGCGCGTTGCAACACCTGGTTCAACTCGGGATTGTCGTAAAACATCTCCATGCTCTTGTAGTACTCGTGGTTGCTTTCCGTGATTTTTCGGGTGGTGGTGCTTGACAATCCAAGTCTCGATTCAACACTATTGACGTCATCCCACACATGTCCATGCATAGATTTATTTACAATGGTATTGGGAAATACTTGCAGCAGTTGCACAACATATTTCTTCACAAAATCAAAAGAGTTGAAGTAGCTCGTCACCTGACTTGCGACATCACCCTCTGCGTGCTGCCAGCTGGTACTTGTATTCAGAAACAGTTTTATCTTGGCAAGTTCTTTCCGAGACATATACGTACTCATATTGTCGCTCAATGCATCGGTTATGTACTTTGTCATCGAGTCGTTCTGAATCTGTAAATAGTTGCGCAAACTTCGAGACTGGTCGGCCATTATCGAACTCATCTCCAAACTATACGAGTCCATAATTGCCTCCATATGGCCACGCAGATTATCGAACCGACCAGCACCAGTACCAGCACCAGTACCAGCACCAGTACCAGCACCAGTACCAGCACCAATCTCCCGCAGTGTGTTTGTCAACCGAGCCGTCTGTGTAACCGTGTTGCTGGTGTCGCCCACTCGAACCTGGTACTTCCGTCCACTTGTTTGCAACAGACTCTCTAGTGTAGAGGTATCGTATATCTTGCCCTCTTGTCGCAACTTTCGTATCTTCTCAGAAATCGTATCGTTCTTGTCAAACGACTCGGGCTTGTCACCACATAGTGGCAGAAATTCGGGGTCAGGGTCAGTGCTGCGACTGAATTTGCAAATCTCAATAAAAGTTCGATACAAGGTTTCCTCGCTGAAACTCTGTCCCAGAGACGGATATACATTCTTGGTGTTGGTCGTACAGACAATCATGTACGCCTTGCTAATTCGCGCCACGTCATTGTCTATCTTTTGTAGAATATCCACCACATCCATCGACGAGGCAACCTCCTTGTCCTTGGACACAAAGTAGTCAATGGGACTTGTGTCGGACACATCCATGAACATCTCCACGGGAGAGGTTCCGACCGTCGTATTGGACTCTGCAATGTAGTCCTTGTCAAGCACCGTCTGGATTCCCTGCTGCACCAAGAGAGCAAACTGCATTCTCTTTCCATGAACCACGTTTAATTTATCCCACTGCGCCCGTCGACCCCCCTTGATGTCGGACACCAACATCTGGCGATACTCCTCGCGTATATTCTCCACCTTGACTGTGATGGGGGACTGCGGCGGCAAAAAGGTGTGCCATCGACCTATCTGCATCTCCACTGGAATCACACTGTCGGGACGGTTCAACAAGTACTCTCTTTTTGCGTCAAACTGCTGTATCACATCTACATGATTGATGTAGTATTTGGCAATGAACGATCGCAATGTATTCTTGATTGCATCTTCCTTCTTGCGGAAGATTGATTTCCACACCCCCGAATTCACTCTAGATCCACGCACACTGCATGCCAGGTAGTCCAGTCCAGCAGTATCTCCCGTCACTGAATCAAACGGGTACCCCGAGAAGGACTTGATGCATCCTGGATACGTCTTCTTCGAGGTGATGCTTGGCGTTGCCGTTTGGATTCCGATTAAAAACGCACCGAGAGTGAGGTACATGAGGGTGGTGTTGTACACATCTTGATAGGACGCCTTTTTGGACCCTTCCACTGCAGACTGTTTTGCCATATTCTCGTAGGCTTGTTTCCCCATCACAACGCCTGGCTTGGTCAAGGTGGACGATGCCAACAATATACTGCGGTCAAGTATTCCGGTGACACTGATGCTCATTGCGTTTGCGAGAGCAGTCATGATGTCGTACATGGTACTACTTTCGGGCGAACTATACAGCTTCTTGAGACTGTCACCGACCTTCATTTTATTGAGGTACTTGCTCTCAAAGTCGTCGTCGATTACATCATGAGAGATGTTTTTGCGCCCCGAATCGTCGTAGCCCTCGTCCGTGACGTACGCTTTTCCGACAATGACCTGTCCGCTGTTTTTGTCCACCCAGTATCCACCGTCTGAACTCTCTGTACCCACGTCAACAATGAGGCGCTCAATTACCCGAGTGTAGGTGGGTTTACTGTAGTCGTCTCCGTCATTTTCCCATGCAGACGCCATGGAGTATAGAAACAGAGGAACCAGTGGACGTTTTGTTTGGATGCAGTACCTCCACGCAGACGCGTCAATGTCTCCCTCCATCTCCTGACTGGTGTGTGCTTCGGTGTAGTTCACCACAAAATGAAGCAGGTCACTGTACTTCTTGGTAAGGTCGGTGACGCGCATAATCGAGTCGAGCACGCCGTTGTACGGAGACGACTCCACTTCGTCAAACGTGTTTACGCCGAGTCCCATGTTGAACTGCATCTTGTCGTATTTACACACTTCGCGCGTACGCCTGGATGCCAGTTTATCAAAGGTTCGCAGGTCGCGCACATACTTGTCATGCACATACTTTGACAACTGTTCCTTTGTCAGATTGTACTGCTGGTCAAAGCTGTCGACCAACTGTTTCAGCATGTCTTGGCGGACGACCGATTTGTCGCTGCTTATACTGTTGCATGTTGGCTGGGATACGGTGCCACCTGCTATACATTCAGGTTGTAGGTTGCATTGTGTTGTAGGGTCAATAAAGGTTGTGTTTTTATCCACAGATTTGTCTGCCTTCCAGGTGTCGTCTACACGTTTGTAATATAGATTTTCATCTGCGACTATGTCGTAGTACATGGCATATTCTCCCTCACGCACGCGTTTTTTGCCGCGAATGAGAGTTTCGGTCAGATAGTCAATGTCGGGGTCGTTGGTTGAAACCTTGGGCACCACCTTTTTGCGTATAAACTGAAAGAACTCCTCTTGCGACATTCTTGCATGTTCGTTTACAAACTTTTCCACCGTATTTGAGTAGGATTCCTTGTCCTTGATTAGCAATGTGTATTTTGTGGTGTCGTACTTTCGGTCGTAGTATATTTCGGAGTTGTTGTCAGACACGACATCTTCAGGACGGAAGTAGTGTTTTGCCATTACAATTGTTTTACATTTCCCAGAACTCCCAGAACTCCCAGAACTCCCAACCTTGTCCATTTCCTTCATTTCATTTGCCCGAAGCTCTTGAATCACAATGTGAATGTTTTCATGAATAAGACTGTCCATGTTCTGAATGGTGACTGCGTCGTAGAAAAGTCTTCCTCCATCCATCTGGTTAATCTTGCACAAGTATTCACTGTTGGAGTGGTTGTTGTCGGAGCGATTGTACTTGTCAAACACGATATCTCGTAGTTCGGAACCAACCATGTTGGTGATGGTGACTCCGTTGTAGTGGGAGGAGGAGGCGAGTCCTTTTATCTTGTTGAATTCGCGCATTCGATTCTTGTACGTTTCAATGTACTTTTTGATGTTGTTGTGCACATGTGATGCCATGGTTGCATATTGTGAAAAGGTCAGGTCGTTGATATACAGTAGATACGGCTCCAACATTGCCGTGTAGTCGTGTATGCTGGTGGCGGTGGTTGCATGTGCAGACACCATGTTGATAATATCTTGCGTCTTGGGGACGATTGTCTGTAAATAGCTGCGGTACAGTTCTTTGGAGCTCATCTTTGCGGTTTTATCCTTGGGTACGGAGAGCACGTAGGAGTTGAAGGAGTTGAATGTACTGGCGTTGTATGTGGAGCCCATATTGAACTTGTCCACCATGATGCGATTGATCTTCGTATTGGATGCGAGAGACTTGTAGTAGAGGGAGTAGAGAGAGTTGTATCCAACTCTTGTGTGGATGTTTGTGTATGGAAGGTCGATGCCTGAAAACTTGACTGCACTGTATGGCATGGAGATGAAAGATTTCACCGCGACTGTATCTGATACAGAGGAAGGGGTCATTGCAGTTCTTTCCAATGGAATGGTGTTCTCGTCTCGGACATCTAGAAAGGTGGATGGCGTGATGTATCTGTACCCGCACATCCGCGACTCGACGAGTTGTTTTCCATTTCGTATTTTGGTGGAACGGAAATTTCCAAGATTGTCCACAATGGTCGATGTGTCTGTGGTGACGGGTATGACGGCAATCACTTCTCCGTCTTCTGTACTTGGGTCGGCGGCTGGTTGAAATGCACGAGACAGTGAATCAACAAATCGGTGGTAGTGGTTTATGAGTTCTCCGTTTCCGCCTCGTTTGTATACTTCGACTGCGCTCACCACGTCGTCTCTGGCATGATGTATCTTGCGCACATCAACATCAAGACTGTAGTCATCTTCTAGGTGCGCGCTTGCCACCACGTCTATACTTTGTACATTTTTCACAACGGGTACGACCCATTTCAGGTTGGTGGTTAGCATTTCCAGCGCACCAACGAGGGGTTTCCATGCCGAGGTGTGTTTCTTCATTGCAAGTATATTATCATATTCGTCGAGTTGGGAGTGTTTCTTTCGAAGTTCAACGAATCTTTCCACATCTCTTTTAATGTCATTCAATGCCATAGGCGTGTTGCCGTTGCTTGCGTTTTTTGTGACGAGGTCGTCTAGTAAATCGTCCGTTTGCATCTGAATATCAAAGCGTTCATTTTTTTCAGATACTCGTTTTCGCACGGTTACGGGTTTGAGAAAAGCTCCGAGTTTTTGTTCGTTGGTATCGGTGATGTATTTTTGTATAATTGCTTCTGGGGTGCGGGGTGTACGTCTACTGTTTGAGGAGGAAGATTGTCTAGTCTGAATAATCTGACCCATTTCTTCCTGTTGTTCCCCCTGTTCCCCCTGTTCCCCCTGTTCCCCCTGTTCCCCCTGTTCCCCCTGTTCCCCCTCTGACTCATCAGAGTCGCTTCCCCATAAGGATTTGTTGTCATCATATAGATATGTCAGGTCTGATTCCGCCTTTAATAGTGTATCATATGTACCAATGTCATCATCTGGTTCTGGGGAACCTTGGAATCCCTGAGATCCCTGAGATCCTCTGGACATTGATTGTGACTCTGACATGGGTCGAGGTCGTAGTTCAATCATTGATATATGTAGGTTCTCGGGTAGACCCATGTATGCGAAATCAATATAAAGTACGTCCTTTTCTGGGTGAGTTGTGATTTCAATCATATCGTTCTCTACATTTGTTATTTCACCTGTAATGACTGCAGGACTGTCTCCTCCTAAATACACATCAATCCATTTTCCAGTGATTAGGTTGTTCTGTTGCGCATATCCGTCGATTGGATTTCGGGTGATTACTTCTACATCTTTTATTGTTCCGTCTCCAAGTGACCCGTCATCGTTGATGTTGATTTTCGACTGTATCATTGTATCTGTATTTACGACGCGTATTTTCAACGAGTCGACATACTCGATGTAGTAGATATTATTATTAAACACCTCGTTGTCGGGCGAACTGATGCGGATAATATCGGATAAATGCAACGACTTGTTTCTCGTCTGTTTGGTGCTTGCACTGCTATCCCTGGAACTTGAAGCCCGAACTGGCGAGTTCATATTGACTGCTGAAGCTGCTGAAGCTGCTGAAGAATCAGAGATAGCCGAGAGAGCCGATGAAGTCGATGAAGCCGATGAAGCCGATGAAGCCGATGAAGCCGATGAAGCCGATGAAGCGGGTGATGCAGCCGAAGCGGGTGATGCAGTTGAAATCGTTGAAGCCGATGAAGTACTTCCAGATGCACCTATTTTAGGTATGTTTGGCATTTCTGGAGTGGAGATATATAATGACATTGGCGGTTGTTCCTATACTGAGAATAGAAATAATATATATTATTTATACATATCTACATTGTTGTAGATACATGTTATTGATACATTGAAAAAGTACGCTGTATGTATACATAAAAGATATAAAGATAGTTGGATAATAATGTACATCTATAGTCGATATGATGTCAAATCCTTGCATTATTTCACACAGTGTTCCCGTCTTTTCCACCGTGCTAAACATGCTTTCCCATAATTCCGATAATTCAGATAAGATTGAACTGAGTGAGGTTACCATCCCAACATCCAATTTCAAATTAGTGTCGTACAACCGAAGCAAAGTGGACTACCGAGAAGTTGATACATGGGGTATCCTACGTTCGGTACTTTTTGCCGAAAATGGAAAAATGGTATGTTTTTCCCCGTCCAAGTCGCATGACATTGACCTATTTCAAGGAGCACATCCATCCATAAAAGATATATGCGTCGAGGAGTTTGTAGATGGGACAATGGTCAATCTATTTTGGGACAAGCAGAACAAAACAGGAGGAGGAGACGGGTCGTGGGAACTGATGACTCGAAAGAATGTGGGGGCACACAACACCTACTACCGATACTCCAATAGTTGTAAACAGCGTTCCTTCCGTGATATGTTTGGTGATGCGAAAACTGCGTGCGGACTACAATACGACCGTCTCGACAAGGAATGTGTGTATAGTTTTGTACTACAACACCCAGACAACCGAATTATCACTCCCATCACTACCCCCAAACTCTACTTGGTGGAAGCATATCGTATTACAGACAATATCGATGTACTTGGTACTGGTACTGACACCCGGTATTCCATCGAAGTACTACAACGGTCTCGGTTGAAAGAGTCGGACATGTTTCGCGAAACGGAGGTACTCGAACCTGCTGCATTTACATTCAACAGCTACAATGAGCTACAAGAGTCCATCAGTCGTCATTCAACTGATTCAACTGATTCATTGAGGAAAGGGTATATTTTGCGCGACCCACTGACAAACGTGCGTGCGAAAATGGTGATGGACGAGTACACATTTGTCAAGGATCTAAAAGCAAATATATCCGACATGCGATTCCTATACCTATCGCTTCGTCGCCGCCATTGCATGCACACCTATTTACACTATTTCCCAGAACACAAGACATTGTTTGCGGAATACTGTCACCTGCTACAAGATTTTACGCATTTCTTATATATGATGTATTGCGACTGTTACATCAAAAAAATAAAACCACTCAGGGAGTATCATTCGAATATCAGGACTCACATGTACAATCTACATGATACATACAAACTCACTCATCGTCCCAATGGAACAAAGTTGACAATGTCGAACACCGTCGTCTATGTAAATAACATGGACGTGCCTCTATTATTTGCCTCCGTATTCACAACCATGTAGATTGTGAATTCACACAACTACTCGACGTTTACCAAAAATAGGTATGACTGTATAGATACAATCATACATATAGGATGTAGGATGTTGATGAAGTACTACTTAGAACTTGTTTTTGATTTCCAGAAACATGGTGCGAGCCACATTCAGTGCGCCGATAAAGTTGGTAGATACAACCGACTTGCTAGTTTCGGCTTTGTATCCCACACGAACCATGATGAAGGCGTCGTGCGGATGAAACTTTTTAAATCCACAAAAGTCCATCGTCTGGTCACCTTCGTAGTGCAGCGTATAGAGTAGATATTGGAGAAGCGTTCCAATAGTGTAGTCTTCATTCTGGATGCTAACATCATACCCATTGATAATGGTGCTCGTAGAACTGTCTATCTTCACTTCGTCTGTTTTGAAGAGGACAATGAGTCCGTCCAGCTTGTCAACAATGCGGTCGCACGCAACCTTGAGCACCTCTTTACATGAATATACACCCACCGTCTTCATCGCAAAGTCGAAACTATTCGGCAGACAGATTCTTTGTGCGTCCAACAGATGCCAGTTTTTCATCTCAAAGACAATGTCGGCAGCAGGCATCCCATCGTCCTTCAGTTCTTGCTCCTTAATCTTGTGCGCGACAGCAACCTTGTCGGGGTCTTGTGTGGCGCCATAGCAGCAAGTAGACAGTACATTGTACATGCTGTTTTCATCTGGAGTTCCGATGGAAAGTCGTGCGGTAAAGGCAAGACGTTCGCCAGGACTGTCGATCGTGATGCGCGGACGAAGTCTG
>Ga0307488_10004240_pt1 | contig 11964 bp, 24 predicted proteins | sample SB02metaG_FD_202248 | JGI IMG/M metagenome (GOLD analysis project Ga0307488, IMG submission 202248) | Sea-ice brine microbial communities from Beaufort Sea near Barrow, Alaska, United States - SB 0.2 | ecosystem: Environmental > Aquatic > Marine > Coastal | place: USA: Alaska | collected...
CCCGCCACACCCTGGCTGGCCAGGTTCCTGGACTCGCGCACACAGATGTAGTAGCACTTCGTCAGCTCCACCCAGCAGCATAGCGACTCGTAGCTGTTGCCGTCCAGCATGTAGCGCCCCATGTCGAGTTTGAAAGCAAAGTCTGAAAGAGTTCATTAATATTATAGTTTCAAGCGCTGATTGCAGACACCGTTGGCGCTTTCAACACGGGGTTTGATAGAGTGAGCCTGCACCGCCCTTCCAGGGCACCCGACGCGCACTTGTCCTGAATGTCCCAGTGCAAGAGTCGCACCCATCAAATATGCCGATTCTGGGTTATCGTCTAGGTGCAATGCCCATACAGAGTTGCGGACAAAGCGTCAGTGTTCCGCGCGGGAAACCAGGTGCCAGGTTGACTGCCCATACGGAGTTGCGGACGAAGCGTCAGCGGTAGGCGCGGAAAGCGATATACCGTATTCGGCCTTTTCAAGTCAGCATGAGTAGCTCTAGTAGTAAAGACCACACTCACAGAACCGGTACACAGTGAATAGCAGGAGGGAGCACAATCAAATCAGTCACCGGTACACAGTGAGTGGTAGTAAGGTCCACAATCACATATGCGCAGTGTACTGGTTCACAGTGAGCAGTAAGCACCACAATCACATACTGACGCAATGTAGGGACCACAATCACATACCTGAGACAATGTAGAGACCACAATCACATGTGTACAGTACCGGTACACAATCAGGAATGGGCAGGAGCACACTGACATAAGGAAGGTGGGTAAGGAAGGTGGGGATATTTATCAAAAGGTGGTATAAGGGTCTAACGATTGGAGCTAATCGGTCAATCGTAAATTCAATCAAGGGCTCTGGTGCAATTCTCTCACTCAAAACTGGTAGAGAAACTGACATACCCGTACCTGAAGCAACTGCAGCTTCTTCTGCAGCTCGTCCGCGTTGAAGTTGGCGCTGTGGTTGTCCAGCCACAGCTCGATGCCCACCGCCAGGGGCTTACACTCGTTCCGATTTTAGCTCAAGTTCAACTCTTTCATCCACCGTACAACCCAACTCAACTCATGAACGTGTCCTGGAGTTGCTCGAGTTGAGCTCTAACGCGAACATGTGTAAGCCCCTGCCCACCGCCGCGTCGAACTGCGACTCGAGCGTCCACTCCGGTGGGCAATACTCCGGCTGCCCCTTGCTCGCCGCCAGCAGCCAGGGGCTTACACTCGTCCACTTTTTGTCTCAACGTAAGCGCTTACTGTGGAACAGGGGGTGCATACAGGGGGTGTTTAAGGGGTGTTTGGCAGGAGTAATGGGGTATCAGGAGGAGTTTTGGGGCGTAATTTGTGTCACAAACGGCTCAAGTTGAGCTGAAAAGTGGACGGGAGCAAGGCCCTGCCAGCAGCGTGCATTCCGCATACTCCTTTCGGTAGGGCCTAGCAAGTATTGCACGACGCGTCATCGACACGCGTTTTGAATCCTCGTCTGTTGAGTAGAGAACACAGCTCATCTGACGTGGCGGGCTGCGTTGGCCGGGACCGTTGCCCGCCACGTCATCGAAATCGACACGCATTTAGGACGTCGTCTTTTGAGTGAAAAGGCGTCCGCCTGTGACGTAGCGTGGGGGGGGAACATCTGGCAGGCCACACCTTTCGGATGAGATCCATATTTCCCTTGAGCTCCACAACGATGGCATCGGTGGTTTTCTGCCGCAGGGGGAGGTTCCTTCCGGCGCCGCCCGCCGCCTGAGCCGCCGCCGCCGCAGCATCGGCGGCGGCTTGCTGCTTTTTCAGCGCGGCCGCGGTGGGCTTTTTGGGTTTCGCCGGTGCTTTCGTGGGTTTGCTCGCGGCCTGCGCACCGGGGTTGGGGTTGTAACCCTGGCCGGCTTGGATCTGCGCCAGCGTGAGCTCCTGCTGCAGCGGCTGCGGTGGCTGATGCTGCTGCCCCGGAAACTGCGGCTGCTGTTGCTGCTGCGGCTGATATTGCTGCTGCTGCTGCTGCTGCTGCTGCTGCTGCTGCTGCTGGTGTTGTTGCCGCTATGAGGGCCAGGTGAGCAGTGCTCGCCGCGTCACAAGATGTCATTCGGCCCAAGGGACGAGGGTTCGAATGGTGGTGGATCACGTGGAGAGCACCAACACACAGCTGTCCCACCTGCTGCTGTTGCTGTTGCTGTTGCTGCTGTAGCTGCTGCTGCTGCGGCGCGGCTGCGGCGGCGGCGGCGGCGCCCATTGGCATCGGCGTGGCGAACGCGGGCATCCCGCCGACGCCGACGCCTGGCAGGAGGGTCATTGAGAACAAGCATTCGAACCGAGATCGGAGCATGACTCACCTTCAGTGTGAACGCTCATGCAGACGCGCGGATGAGCAGGAGGAGATTCAACGTCGGTCGAGTGCTTGCTCTCAGCAACACTCCTGCCTGGGGCCGCCTGAAACCCCACGCCGGCGCCGGGGCCGGTCATTCCAGGGAGCTGGGTCATCTGCATGGGCTGGGGCATCGCCAACTGAACTGCCTGCACTTGCACTGCCTGCTGCTGCTGCTGCTGCTGCTGCTGCTGCTGGAGCATCTGGGCCTGCTGCTGCTGCTGATACTGCTGCTGCAGCAAGGCCTGCTGCTGATCCATGGTCTCCCACCCGCGAGCCCCTTGCACGCGAGGGTGTGTGAAGCACCGTTGGTCGTTGGGTGTGACGTAGTTCTCTGCACGGCCGCGGCAGCAGGGGTTATGACATTTAGGGTTTCGGGCGTGGGTTTCGGGTTTAGGGTTTATTATCGCGCTGAGCTGAGCTGAGCGCGCTGAGCGTGTAATTAATGCTAAACCCGAAACTGCTTGCAGCTTCGGTCGATCGGTCCGCCAGTCCGCGGCTCACCTTTCAACCTTTGCTTTCTCCCGAGTTAATACAGTCGATTCGACACGAGTAGCGGACAGAACTCGTTAACAGGAAATGCTGTCTACGTCCCAGTTGATAGCGCGGCGTGGCCGGCGACTGGGATGGTCGCAGGAAATAGACGTGTGGCGTGCGGCGCATGGCTAATGCCGCCGGCATTCGATGTGCCGGCGGATGCGTCTGATGAGGAATCATCTGTCATAGGAATATGAGGCAGAGTCGAGAGGAATCGGCGTGGCGTACTTGTAGCTATGACGACGCGTTTAGGAAGCATCGTGGGCTCATACCCTCTTTTGAATACTCGTATGGCAGAAGTCTACTCTAATGCGCCGTAGTTTCTGAATGTGGTGTTCATTAGCTGGCATTACATACTGCGCGAGGTACACTTCACAACATTTATGAGAAAGTGAGAATTTAGGATGAAATTACAATGCGCTTCGCACGACGACTAGGTTGTCGACGTAGAAGAGGCACCCGTCGCCGTCGTCGCAGCGCACCGACACGCCGTCCCACGACCAGGGGCTCACACTCGTTCACTTTTCAGCTCAACGTAAGCGCTTTCTGTGGGATAGGGGGTGCGTTTAAGTGGTGTTTAGGGGGTGTTCAGAGGGTGTCAGGGAGTATTAGGGGGGGTGCAGGTTGGGTTTTGTGTCAGAAACGGCTCAAGTTGAGCTGAGAAGTGGACGAGTGTAAGCCCCTGCCCATGACTGCGACTTGAGGCCTGAAGCCCTCACCGGCAACGAAACTTTCACCCACCGGGCCCCTCCCTCCTCATCGTCGGAATCTTTCCCCGTCGGCGGCGCCGCAAGGTAGGGCCCGGCAGATAACGCTCGTCACGTCATGTGATACTATTTAATTTAAGAAACACAGGTTCAAATGCGTGACGATGACGTGGCGGATAACAATGCTCGCCACATCAAGGGCTGCCGTTCAACTCAAGAAACGACGGACTGCGATGCGGGTGATGACATGGCGGGCAGGGTTTAGGGTTAGGGTTTAGGGTTTAGGATTTAGGGTTTAGGCAATCTCTGGCAGGCCATACCGCGGGGATGACGACGGCCGCCGCCGCGCCGCTCACGCTGTCGGTTATCACCAGAGATAGCGGTCCTTGGTGTAGGGGCGGGCGCAAGCTGGAACTGTAAGCAAAACTCGAGAACTGTTGATCATATCTTGAGAGTAGTTTGTCTTGGTTTCAAGCGCTGAAAACAGGCGCTCATAACTCGGGTTTGACGAAGTTGCAGCACCCCACCGCCGCCGCCGTCGCGCTGTTGGCGCTGCAGTTGGCGCCGGCGCCGCCACGCCAGTAGGCGCTCCCCCCACCCGCCGTTGGCGTGATCCCCCGCCGAGGGCCTGGCATATAATGCTCACTACGTCATACTGACACCGTGATTAACTCATGAAACAAGGATCCGTCACGCGTTGGATGAGGCAGACGTGGCGAGCAGCATGGTTTAAGCTCAATAATGAAGGTGCAGGGGGGTTTCAGCATATAATACTGTGGAGAAACGATACCGCGTAGGGGGGCTATGTGGTCCTCAATAACCGATATCTGGCAGGTCCTACCCCCGTCCCCGCCATCGTCCCCACCGCCCCCGCCCCGCTCCCGCCAACCGCTCCCATCAATGACAGCACCGCAGCCGGCGTCGGCGGCTCCGTCACGTACACATCGAACTCAATCACGCTCGACGCCGTCGTCAGAAGCGCCGCAGTCTCACTGCCGTGTGTCCCCTGCTTCGCAAAACGCAGCTCCCCGAAAGAATGCGGCGGCACCAGCGCTCAGGGCCTGACAGATGCCGCCGCCATGTCATCCAACCTATTATTAAACCTCGATTCTGAAGGTTAATGTCATCCTATGACGTGGCAAGAAATGTCTGGCAGGGTGTAGGGTTTAGGAAACCCTAAACCCTAAACCCTAAACCCTGTCATCGTATGACGTGGCGAGCAATGTATGGCAGGCCGTACCAGCGCGGCAATGACGCTGCCGGATCGGGTCATGCCGGTACTTTTGAGGTCGAACACGCCCTGCCCGCCGGAGGCGTGCCGCCACCCAGGGGCTTACACTCGTCCACTTTTCGGCTCAAAGTAAGCACGTTTTGTGGGATACGTTGGGTGCATGAGGAGGTGTGGCAAAAACGGCTTGGGTTGAGCTGAAAAGTGGACGAATGTGAGGCCCTGCCGCCACCCTTCCCCGGCTTCTTCGTCGCGGAAAATCTCTGACACCACCCTCCCTTATGGCCTGGCGGATATTGGTCACCACGTCATCCAATGTATTTTGCGGTTTAGGGTTCAGGGTTCAGGATCTAGGATTGAGGGTGTAGTTTAGGGTTTAGGGTTTATGGGGTAGGGTTTAGATTTTAGGGTCTAGGGCTGAGGGTAGATGGCTTCCTATGAAGTGCCGAGCAGCGTCTTCCTGGCCCTACCCTCCCTTCGGAATCCGTCGCCGCAGTCCGGTCATCCGTCGCCGCAGTCCGGCCATCCGCCGCCAGTCTAGTGGAGGAATTCCCATTGTGCGTGACGTTATCCTGATCCATGACGTTGTCCGTATTCATGTTGTTGTGCTTATCCATAACGATATTTGTCTCCGTGCTGGGGGGACCGGGACCCGCTTGGGCGGTGACCTCCGCGCCCATGTAATAGGGTAGATAACTCATAGTACATCGGTATGACAAAGTGCGTGCAACCACTTAGACAGTTAGTGAGGTTTAGTGCTAAGTCGTCCCGCTCGATCAATCAGAACGCTGAATTTGGACGACTTAGTACTACTTTTTGCTAAGTGTCTAAGTGGTTTGACGCACTTTGTCATAGTAGGAGCACCCAGTAAGATCACCGATAGTCACACACAGACATTAACCAAAACACACTATGTGTTTTAGTCCATGTGAGAGCCCTACCATGATCTGCTCCATGAGTTCCTGGCTCAGCACAAACTTGTACCCGTCGTCGCCGCCGCCGCCCGCGGCGGCATCCAGCGTCGGCGGCGGCGGCGCGGCGGGCGGGGGCGACGGCAGCGGAGCCCAACCCTCAGGGCCTGGCAGATATTGCTCACCACGTCATGTCATGATGTCTTAGTCGGGAATCGAGTCTCCCAAATGTGTTGGATGACGATGACATGGCGAGCAACATTTGCGAGGCCCGACCAACCCTCGGGCGGCACGTACATGAGAAGGTTGACGGTGTTTGGAAGGAATTCTCCAGAAACTTTCCCGGCCGTGGCCGCCCGCAGCAGCGCCGCCTTGACCTGCGGCGCGCGGGCGTCCGGCAGGCCCTGCAGGTAGAGCGCCACCGCGCCCGCCGCGTGCCCCACGACCCGGGGCTTACACTCGTCCATTACTTGGCTCAACGTAAGCTCTTTCTGTGGGATAGGGGATGCATTGAGGGAATGTTCAGGGAGTGTTAAGGTCGTGTACAGAGGGTACTACCGGGTGTTGAGGGGGGGCCTAGGGTGTATTTTGTGTCAGAAATGGCTCAGGTTGAGCTCAAAAGTGGACGAGTGTAAGCCCCTGCCCACGGCCATGGAGGTGCCGCTCTCCAGCGTGTACACCTCGTCGCCCGGGGCAGCGCACCGCCCCACGCCGCCGCATGCGCTGCGGATGTCCACGCCCGCCGCCAGGGCCGTCACCGCCAGGGTTTTAGATTTTAGGGTTTAGGGTTTAGGGTTTAGGGTCTGTGGGTTAGGGCTTAGGGCATAGGGTCTAGGCATGAAGACCTACCCGGCGCGAACATGTCGAGGCACGGCCCGGTGCTGCTCCAGTCGTACATGCCGTCTCGCGGCCCGCTGGCTCCCACCGTCACCCAGGGGCTTACTCTCGTTCACCTTTCAGGTCAACTTAAGCATTTTCCGTGGGATAGGGGGTGCGTTTAGGGGTTATTTATAGGGTGTTTAGTAGGTATTAGGGGGTAGCAGGGGGTGTCCAGGGTGTGTTATTGCCAGGAACGGCTCACGTTGAGCTGAGAAGCGGACGAGTGTAAGCCCCCGCCGTGAGCGTCTGCGGCACCCGGGCAGGCGACACCCCGCACGCGTCCGACCGGAAGTTGCCGCTGGCGGTCACCACCAGCACGCCGTGGTCGGTGACCAGGGCGGCGGCGGCGCGCTCCAGTGCGCGGCTCCACTCGCCCGCCTTCACGCCCAGCGCCAGCGTCACCACGGTGTAGCGCCGCAAGTTGAATTTTGAACCAAATTTTGAAAGCGGTTTGCCATATTTCGCTTGTAAGAGCTAAATTCCAGGCGCTCTGAACGTGGATTTGATAGGGTGAACCTGCACCGCCCGACCACGGAGGGCCAGGTGCCGCCGTAGGGCGCCACCGCCGCCCGCGTCGCCGCCACGTGCGCCGCCGTCCATTCCAGGCCCGCCACGACGTCGCTGGCGCGGCCGCCGCCGTCGCAGCCGAGGACACGGACGGGGTGCAGGGTGGCGGCGGGTGCCACGCCCACGTCGCGCCCCGCGGCCAGGGGCTCATACTCGACTACGTTTTAGCTCAGCGTGAGCACCTTTTGACCCAAGTATGTGGTCGGGTGCTTGGTTGAATTCAGTGACAGAAACGGCTCAAGTTGAGCACAGATGTGGACGAGTGTAGCCCCTGCCCGCGGCGGTGGCGGCGATGTGCGTGCCGTGCCCGTCGCAGTCCCCGTTCACCGCGCCGGCGCCCGCCTCCTCATCATCCGCCACGAAGTCATACCCCACGCTAGGGCTCGTCGACTGTTGCTAGCCATATCTTAGGATGCCATTTGAATTTCATACATTAGGGTTCAGGTTGCGATTGCGTTGGATGACATGGCGGGAAATATCTGCCAGGCCCTACCCCGCGCCGATCCTGCTGCCACCACCCTCCACTGCTTCTACACCTCCTCGAAACTCCCGGTGTGTGATCCGCACACCGGTGTCCACGACGTACACGTGGACCCCCACACCGCTCCCCGGCGCCGCCGCCGCGCCGTCGAGGGGAAGTGAGCGCTGGTCGAGGCGGTCCAGATTCCAGGGCAACGCCTCGCTGCCGCCGCCGCCGCCTCCGCGGGAACCCGCTTGGGCGGTGACATCGGCGCCCATGTAATAGGGCATATGACACACAATGCACTCGTACAAATGTAGTAGGAGCATGCCGTGTTTACACAGTAACCACACACAGAAATGACACAACAATGTGTCTCAGTCCATGTGAGGGCCCTGCCTCGACGCCGCCGCCGCCGTTTTTTTCTGCAGCCACCAGCGCGTTCACTCGCGCGTCCTTCTCCACAAGCTCGATGCGGTCTCCCATGCTTAAGGTTGCACAGATATGTCCCGCCACGTCACCGACGCGCGCTTTCAACCCTCGTTTCTTGACTTAATTGTATGCTATGGCGTGGCGAGCCATATCTGCCAGGTCCTACCCAGGCACTGCTGGAGGCCGGCGAGCAGGGGCTTACACTCTACTTTTCAGCTCAACTTGAGCACTTCCTTCCACCGTAGAACTCAACTTAACTCATGACGGTGTCCTGGAGTTGCTCAAGTTGGGCTCTAAGGTGAACGAGTGTAAGCCCCTGCCGGCGAGTTGCGCGCGCGTGAACCAGCCCGCGAGGCCGCTGAGCGCGCTGCCGCGGTACACGCGGCGGCACAGGCCGCGGACGCGCACGAGACACGCCAGGCGCGTGAGCGGCCGCCGCCGCGTCACCCGCGACCACACACTTTCACCGTCGCCGCCGCCGCCGCTCGCACCCGGCTGCTCCTCGTCATACTCTGAGGGCCCCACGACCAGGGGCTTACACTCGTTCACCTCTCAGCTCAACTTGAGCGTTTTTGATGGGATAGGGGATGCGCGTAGGAATTGTGTAGCCAATGTTAAGGGGTGTTGGGGGGTGTTCAGGGTGTGTAGGGTGTTTTGTTGTGACAGACACGGCTCAAGTTGAGCTGAGAAGTGGACGAGTGAAGGCCCCTGCCCACGACGGGTGCGAGGGTGGCGCATATGTCGTCCACAGTATCGCCGGCGCCGCCGCCGGCGCCGGCGCCGCCGCTGGCGTTGCGGAACACCACGATGTACCGGCTGCGGCGGGGGCGCGAGGCGACGTGAGCTCGGCGCGGCGGCGAGTGAGGCGGAGCGGCGGTGGCGCGGCGGCGGGGGGACAGGTTGAAACGTCGAGGGGCGCGGGGCGTGTGCTTGTAGAGGAAAGGAACGGGGTCGGGGCTCGGACTCGCTTGCTTGCCTCGGTTTGGTGTCGAGCCCAGCGAGCGTGCCGCGCGCGGCGGTGGCAGCGAAGGCGGCGAGGAGGAGGAGGAGGAGGTGGGGGAGCGGTCGCGGGGGAGTCGGCGCCATACCGGTGGCGGCGTTGCGCGATGCCTCGGCGCCCTTATGTGGCGCGGGCTTGCCTCGCAGGTGGCTCTGGTCGCGAGACCGCCTCGATATGCTCTCCCGCCTTGACAAGGCGAACCGAGCCGGACGATAAGCTAAGGCTTTTAGGGTTTAGCTTAAGGTACGGAAACTAAACTGATAAAACCCTGAAAACCCTACACGCTCTGCAGCACAAGCAACCCTATTAGCCCTAAACCCGAAACCCTATCCGTATTGTACACCGTATGGGTTCCGGGTTCCGGCGGGGTTCCGGCCAAGATCGATGTGACCGGCCGGACACCCAAAGCACGGTCGACGGGCACTCACATCAGTTTGTGCGAGCGTCCCAGTTGACTCTCTGACTGCGCATTAGGCTTCTGCCATACGCGTTTTCAAAGGGTGGGCGGGCACTTGGAGACGTCGCGGTGGGCGAGAATGGCTGCCCGGTCTGTTTGTTGACCTTTTCGTGACGTTGACGAATCCGCCGGATGGTGGCTTGCAACACGAAACATGCTGGAGCGTCGCGAGTGAGGCGAGCAAATTGCAGCGTAGCCGCGTGAAGCGAACAGACGAGCGGCGACGTTGCTTGAAGTATTACACTCGCCAATGTGGCTTTATGTCTAGGAGCTATCCAACAATGTCAGCGTTAGCTCTAATAATAACAACGGGAAAAATAATGTTTAACAACGGGGAAACATATGGTTGTTACAATGCGTACAGCGGTATGCCTGTGCGTGTGCCTCTGTAGGGGCGAGACACCGGACAGGAGGTGCGACTGCCTAGGGTTTAGGGTTTCCTAACCCTAAACCCTAACCCTAACCTTGAACCAGCTCAGAAGAGCGCGCCATTGGTGAACTTCTCGACGAGCGCGAGGGACACGAGGCCGACCATGGCGGCGCGCCCGTTGGTCATCTCGGAGGACGCCCTGAAGAAAGCGAAGTCCTTGGGTACCTGGTTCAGCCCGTTCTCCGAGGCACCGCCGAGCAGGGCCCGCCGGATAATGCTCGCCATGTCATACAACGCGTTTTACATCCTCGTGTTGTTCGATTTTTTGTAAAACTCAGTGTGGGATCTGGTATCGAGGGTATGGTGTCGAATCACGTTTGACCCATCAGAACTGTCCGTTTCAAGAATTTCACCGACCGCCTCGCCAAACGTCCGACCAGGTCGCCATCCTTGGGTAAACAGACCCTCGATTCTGAGGTGATCAGCGTAACGCGTTATGCCGACCATGGGTCTAACTGCCATCCTATGACGTGGCGGGATATATCTTGCTCAGCCCTACCGCGAAGCGCGGGCGCGAGGGAGGCGGCCAGGACGGTGAGCACCACGGGGGCGATCAGGAACACGCCTTCGCCCGGTGACGTCAACGTCTTCACCACGCCGTCGGTGAGCGTGAAGTTCCGCGGGTGGAACAGCTGGCGCCAGATGCTCTGGTCGTTGGTTATCTCCGTGCTAAGCGCCAGCATCCAGGGGCTTACACTCGTTCGCATCTCAGCTCAACTTTAGCGCATTTTGTGTGATAGGGGGTGCGCGGAGGGGTTGCGTAACCCGTGTTAAGGGGATGTTAGGGGGTGTTCAGGAGGTGTAGGGTGTTTTTGTGTCAGACACGGCTCACGTTGAGCAGAAAAGTGAACGAGTGTACGCCCCTGCCAGCATCCACCCCATCATCGCCGCGCGCCCATTGATAATCTCGACGGCGCGCGGCTCCTTCAACCAGGGCCGGGCAGATGCTGCTCGCCACGTCAGAGGATGCCACTTACAAAAAAACACGAGGGATGCAAATGAGTTGGCGTTGGACGACTGAATTCAACTGAGGGGACGAGAAGGAGGAGGAGGAGGGGGAAGGGCAGGAGGAGGAGGAGGAGGAAGAGGAAGACGAGTGTGAGGATGTGGAGGAGGAGGAGGAGGGGATGAGATGGAGGAGGGGATGAGAAGGAGGAGGCAGAGGAGGAGGAGGAGGAGGAGAAGGAGGAGATGATATGATTGACAGCTGGCAGATACTGCCCACAACCTTGAGAAACGAGGTTTCAGAATGCGTCGTCTATGACGTGGCGGGCAACATCTGCCAGGCCCGACCTTGAAGGCCACCATCGCGTTGGCCACCATCGCGGTGTTGTCGCCCAGCGGCGCGGCCTCGGCGACGGTACCGTCGGCGGGGTCGATGGCATCGACGGCGTACTGGAAGCCGGCGGGCGGGATGGAAGAGGAGGCCTGCGATGGCTCGCCCCAGTTGGCGTCCGCATCGTCAAACGAGACCATGACGTTCTTCGTGGCGCTGGCGCTGCCTTTCTTCTCGCTCCAGTTGGCGTCCGTGTCGTCGAACGAGAGCATGGCGTTGTTCGTGGCGGCGCGGGTCCTCGGGCTCGGAGTCTCGAACATGGACTCAGCCGCGGCGTCCTCCTGCGAGCCCCAGGACGAGGGAGCATCCTCGGAATCGGATCCGGCCGCGGCGCGGACCCTGCGCGCGCGGACCCTGCGCGACCGGGTCGTTGCGCCAACGGTGACCGCGGCAGCGGCGGAGATCGGGGGGGCGACCATTGCGAAGGACATTGCGAGGTTGGAGGACGTGGGCGGGTGTGGTGTGTCGAGCGCGCGAGGAAGTGATCAGCAATTGCAGAGGGCGGAAGTTGACGGCGTCACAAAAATAAAAACCGTTTCTTATCATCGACGTGGCTGCTACTGACAGCGAGTGCCCGTCTAATAGTGATTTCGACATTCTCAGATCGTCGCTTTTCCGTATGGGCAAAATGGGGGGGGGTCCCGTAACGGGACCCCCCCCGGACCGACCACT
>Ga0307488_10004242_pt1 | contig 11961 bp, 7 predicted proteins | sample SB02metaG_FD_202248 | JGI IMG/M metagenome (GOLD analysis project Ga0307488, IMG submission 202248) | Sea-ice brine microbial communities from Beaufort Sea near Barrow, Alaska, United States - SB 0.2 | ecosystem: Environmental > Aquatic > Marine > Coastal | place: USA: Alaska | collected 2017-05-06
ATATGAGTTCCTACTGTTTTCTACGGAAAAGCTAGGGCGAAAATCATTAACAATAAACACAGGTGTGCTGATGAATATTATGTGCGCTAAAGTATAAAGACTTTTAATTAATCATTACCGACGGATTTATAATATGAACGATAAAAAACATGCTAATTTTATTAATGGTGAATGGGTAGATAGTGAAACTTATATTACCAACTCTAGTCCTTCTGATATAGAAGATATCATTGGTTTATATGCTAGAGGTGGTGCTGCAGAGTCTGAAAAAGCAATCACTGCTGCGAAAGAAGCTGCGCCAGTATGGGGTGAGTCTGGTCTTGAAGTGCGTAAGAAAGTACTTGATATGATTGGCAATGAATTAATTGAGCGTAGTGCTGAAATAGGTCGGATACTTGCAAGAGAAGAAGGAAAAACGGTAGCAGAAGGTACAGGTGAAGTTTTCCGATCTGGTCAATTTTTTCAATATTATGCTGCGGAAACATTACGCCAAATGGGCGAAGTAGCAGATTCTGTTCGACCTGGTGTTGATATTGAAGTACGACGCGAACCTTTAGGTGTTATTGGTATTATTACACCATGGAATTTCCCAATGGCAGTAGCCGCTTGGAAAATAGCACCCGCCTTGGCATTTGGTAATACCGTGGTATTAAAACCAGCGGAACTTGTACCTGCAAGTGCCTGGATATTAGCCGAGATTATTAGTCGCAGTGGTTTACCAAAAGGCGTGTTTAATTTAGTTATGGGGCCTGGTCGAGAAGTTGGTGAGGCAATTAGTACTTCTAAGGATGTAGATGCTGTTTCGTTTACTGGTTCAGTACCTATTGGCCGCCGCATAGCACGTAATGCTATAGAGAATATGGCGAAGGTTCAGTTGGAAATGGGTAGTAAAAACGCTTTGGTTGTATTAAATGATGCAGACCTTGATGTGGCTGTGCAATGCGCTATCAATGGTGCTTTTTTCGGTACAGGGCAAAAGTGTACAGCTTCCTCTCGCCTGATTGTTGAGAAAGATGTGCATGACAAGTTCATCGAGATGATGACAGCTGAAATGCAAAAATTAAAAGTTGGTAACCCGTTAACTGCAGGCATGCAAATTGGTTCAGTAGTAGACGAGAAGCAATATAAAAAAGTTTTAGACTATATTGAAATGGCTAAATCTGATGGGGCAACACTGGTTCAAGGTGGTGAAGCTTTAGATTTAAAGCCTAAAGGATATTATATTGCGCCGACCTTGTTTAAAGATACAACTAACGAGATGAAAATTAATCGTGAAGAAATTTTTGGCCCTGTAGCCTGTGTGATTAAAGCCGATAATTATGACCATGCCTTAGCCATGTCTAATGATACAGAATTTGGTTTAACGTCAGGAATTATAACTCAATCTTTGGCTCGATCAGCACATTTTAAACGTTACTCAAAGTCGGGTTGTGTGATGGTGAATTTACCAACGGCGGGTACAGACTATCATGTGCCATTTGGTGGTAGAAAATCATCTAGTTATGGCTCTCGTGAGCAAGGTAAATATGCAGAAGAGTTTTACACTATTGTAAAAACAAATTATAGCAAACCTTACTAACAAAACCTTTGTTATTCGAGAGAGATGTGATGCAAGCTAATAATGTAATTATTGATGGTCTTCAGTATATAAACTGGGATAAAAAAACGTTTGAAAAAACTCGGGATAGTGGCATAAATGCAGTGCATGTAACGATTGCGTATTGGGAAAACTTTAGTGAAGTCATTGATAATATTAATCAATGGAATCAATATTTCCGAAAATTTAATGACATTATTATGCATGCGCGCACAGCTGAAGATATTTTGGAGGCAAAACGCCAAAATAAGCTTGGTATCATTTTTGGTTTCCAAAATTGTTCGCCTATTGAAGACAATATAGCGAATATTGAGATATTGCACAGGCTTGGTGTAAGAATTATGCAGTTGTCTTACAATAATCAAAGTTTGTTGGCGACGGGATGCTACGAAAATAAAGACTCAGGTATTACGCGCTTTGGTCGACAGGCAATTAAAGAGATGAATCGTGTCGGTATGGTAATCGATATGTCGCACTCTGCTGAGCAATCGACGTTAGAAGCCATTGAGTTATCTGAGCGCCCTATTGCTATTACTCATGCTAACCCGATTTTTTTCCATAATGCGCTTCGCAATAAATCTGATACGGTTATTAAAGCATTAGGAGAGTCGGGTGGTATATTGGGTTTCAGTATGTATCCTTTTCATTTGAAAAATGGCTCAAACTGTACCCTAGACCAGTTTTGCCAAATGATTGCGAAAACTGTTGATATGATGAGTATAGATCAAGTCGCAATAGGCTCCGATTTATGTGAAAACTGGGATTATAGTAAACTCGAATGGATGCGTAGTGGCCGATGGACCTTTTCAGCTGATTATGGAGAGGGTTCAGCTACTAATAAAGCATGGCCAAAACAACCACATTGGTTTACAGGCGCTGAGGATATCATGAATATTGCTGATGGTTTGCGAAAGGTCGGTTTTGAGGAAGAAGAAGTCAATAAAATAATGGGGGGGAATTGGCTAAACTTTTTTGATTCTTCGTTTGGACCGATGAGCTAATAATAAGAAAAATATTGAGAACTATGATGATGAGTAAATCAAAAGTTAAAATGGTTAGAATGCCGATTTCAATCGAAAATGCAATCGCTAAGGCAGGCTTATCGCAGGTAGACTGGTTGACATTTGCATTGAGTGGCGGATTTTTAATCGGGTTTGTAATTGTTTCTCTTTTTAGTGTTGATACATTATCTACATATGTTCAAATTGGTTTTATATGGTCAGCACACTATTTTGGTGCCTATTGGCAGCTATTGCTGTTAGCTACCTTTATTATTGGTTTGATTATGGCTCTCTCTCCTTATGGTGCTGCTCGGTTGGGGGGCACCGATGAGCCTGAAATCGGAATATTTAAATGGCTTAGTATGATTATGTGTACATTATTAGCGGGCGGCGGTGTTTTCTTTGCAGCTGCCGAGCCGATAGCACATTTTATCTCTCTGCCGCCAATATTTGAGGCGGATGCTAATCCAGTTCATGTAGCGTTAGCCCAATCTTTTTTACATTGGGGTTTTCTGGCATGGGCTATTTTAGGTAGCTTAACTACAACTGTGCTGATGTACTTGCACTACGAAAAGGGCTTGCCGCTTCGACCGCGTACATTACTTTACCCCGTATTTGGTGAGAAAGTGATACATGGCTGGATAGGCTCGGCTATTGATGCTTGTTGTGTTATTTCAGTAGTTGCTGGAACCATTGGACCGATTGGATTTACCGGTTTACAAGTAGGTTACGGTTTGTCTGAATTATTAGGTACAGTAAATGATTATAGTATGCATTTTATTATCATTTTAAGCTTAGTTGGTATTGCCACTATTTCTGCTGTAACAGGAATTAATAAAGGTATTCAACTGTTAAGTAAATTTAATATTTTAATTGCACTTTTTTTAATGGTATTCATTTTTTGTTTTGGACCGACGTCATTTATTATCGAAAATTATTTTCAAGCATCCGCTTTGCATTTAAAAGAATTTTTTCCCATGTCGCTTTATCGTGAAGATAGCCAATGGTTGAATTCGTGGACGCTATTTTTCTGGGGCTGGTTTCTAGGTTATGGTCCACTAATGGCTATGTTTATCAGTAAAATCTCAAAAGGCCGATCTATCAGACAAATAGTAGTTTGTGTGTCGGTGTTAGCCCCTATTGTGACAACGTTTTGGTTTACCATTGTTGGTGGTTCAGGCTTGTTTTTTGAGGTTACAAACCCAGGCAGCATCGCAGAGTCTTTTTCTGGCTTTAATATGCCAGCGGCATTGTTAGCAATAACACAACAGCTACCAATGGGGCTGTTTATCTCAATATTGTTTTTAATACTTACCACGCTTTTTGTTATTACCACCACCGATTCAATGACCTACACCATTTCTATGGTGATGGTAGGTAATGATAATCCGCCCACTATATTACGTGTTTTTTGGTGTGTCATGATGGGCTTGGTCGCAGTGGTTCTAGTGTCCATTGGCTCGGGAGGGATTGCAGCATTACAGTCTTTTATTGTGATAACTGCAGTGCCAGTATCCTTGGTATTATTGCCTTCGTTATGGAATGCGCCAATAATAGCCAGAAAATTAGCTAAGCAGCAAGGTATATTGTTGAAGTAAAAAGCATGAATCTGAGGAATAAACTATTATGAACAGTGCTAAGAATATAATCGAAAATATTTTGCCAATGCGCCCATCCGAACAAGTCATGGATTTGAAAAGATTAGGTAGTATGCACCAATCGCGATTAAGTTTTATGCGGGCATTAATGCGTAAAATCATGCGTGAAAAATGGTCAATTAAGCCGACTGTATTTAAGTTGGATGAGCATGGTTATGGCACTGTGGTGTATAGCGTTCAAGCAAAACATAATACCTATAGTTTTGTGCTTTTTTCTAATTATTTAAGTGATGATGAGCGCAATGATCGCGTTATTGCAGAGAAATGGGATGTAACCATGACGCTGTGTATTGGCGAAACTAATGACGAACAGATTGCTGATATGAAGAAAAATGTGCCTAAGCAAGAAGCTGGGCGCGTTAATTCCAATATGATAGTACTGGCTCGAGGCAATAAAAGCTCACGTAACTTTGATTATGTCGTTAATATGCTTGCTGATGGTCATCAGCCTTTAATGTCTCAACTAGCAGACGTTGGCTACTTATATCGAACAACAGCCGCGTATGGAAGTGGTAAGTTTGGTATGGCTGATTGGGCTAAAGTAAAAAGCCAGTGTCCAGATTTTTCTCGACCATTTTCAGCGGAAATGTTTACTTGTTATATGCTGCGTCAGTTTAGCATAGATCAAGCTGAGAGTTTGGCTAGTATTAAGTCGCCTAATACGGCTGTGCCAATGGATGATTATGTTAAAAGGTACATAGGTATTGGGAATTCTACAGGCTTAGGTATGGCTCCTTATTTAATTCGTCACCCTCAGTTGGTAGGCCAGTGGATGTTTGCAAGAGAAACGGCTGTGTCTCGCGTTGTGTACCAAGGTGAAGTGAATAACGAAACGCTTGGAAAATTAACTAATATTATTACTAAAGTGCTGCGGCATATTAGCGAAACTAAAGTTCCGGATGCTATACAAACTAAACGTAATGAAGATTTATATAATGAGCTTAGTCAAGTTCAGGAGTGGTTAAATGAACATGGCTTAACCTGTGCTGACTGGCAAGTATTGGTGAGATATGTAGAGACTAACTTTAGTATGGAAACACAGGAAATGCTCAACTCGCTATTAATGGAGCTTTACCCTGAACTAGTTGATGAGTTAGAAGAAGAGCTTTGTGTCGATGAGCGTTATGAAATACAGCCAGAAATGTCGCTATCTGAATTAAAGCAACTAATTGAAAATAAATATAAATGGGCGCTAAAAATTGATTTTAGTCAGCAAGGGGCGAACTATTTTTTTTGGTATCGTTCAGAAGAAAAAATGGAACCTCGATTAGGCCAACGTTCGATTGAACCAGGTGAAGAAAAAGAAATGCCATTAACGATAGCGCGATTGGTTCGCCAGTGCTATGACCGACTTTGTGCTGATATTGCAAAATACTCTGCTAATGACTTAGTGGCTTATTTTTTAATTCGAGAATCTGATATGAATGGTATTGTTAAACGTATTCAAACTATGTCTAAAGATTATTATGGGGAAATACAAGGAAATTTAGCAGATGAAAACATGCTTCCCTTGGATTTATTGAGATGTAAACTATCATTTTTTGGTGCGAGTAAATTTGATCCAAAATCAAAATTATGGGTTCGTAACACTATGTTTCAGGGGGCACCAACATTATCCGATATAGGTAAGCCATTTGCTGATGACTGGTACTTCCCAATTGCAATGGAGAAGTAATCATGAAGGCATCTAGAAATGAATTGAACGCTTTATTTAAGCAAGCTTTTGAAGGTGTAGGTTTTGATTTTGGTGGGTATGAGAACGCAGCAGATATGATCATTTGGACCCAAATGCATGGAATGAATAGCTTCGACTCAATTCGTCAAAGAATGTCTTTTTTTGCACAGCGAAAACGACTGCTAGCGGAGCAGCTAGCACCTGATACGCTTGTACTTGATGCAAAAGACAACTCAGTAATTGATGCAAAAGGTAATAGTAGTATTGTTGCTGCGGGCATGGCATTTGATATAGCTTATGTCAAAGCGCTTGAAAGTGGTGTTGCTCAGACAACTGTTTTAAATTGTCATGATCGAAAATTGGCAATTAAGAAATTAGTTGATTGTGCGAACAGAGGTTTTGTTTGTTTAGCCTACTGGCGTGATGGCGAAACCCTCCATGTTATTACGTCAAATACTGGGGTTTGTTGTCCGGAGTATTTTCAATATAAGCTAGAAGATTTAGATGATAGCGATTGCTTAAATGAGAAACATCAACAAACACTGTTTGTTGTTTGCGCAAGTCATGCTTTGGGTTTACAAGAATACATATCAAATAATTTGCCCGAGCTAAAAGGTAATCAAAGCTTTATTATGTCACCAACTATGATGAAATCTAGTTATATGGCTGCATTAACTAACGGTATTGAAATTGACAATAGTTTTTGGAAAGAACTCGCTATATTGGGTAAGGAAGTCCTAGTTGAATCTACAGAGCAATCCAGAATGGGTGCTGGCGCTTAATAAGCATATCGGCAGTTTTACACTTTTTATAAAATAACAAAACTGCCTATTTTTCTTTCTTCGTTCGCTGAGTTTACTTTCCTTTTGCTAAAGGCCCTAATGCTTCTTTAAGTGGATTTAAATAAGGTTCAAAATTTTTCCATTGCTCTAAACCGCTTTTATAAATAGGTTGTCGCACTTGCTCTGAACTGGGTGTTTTAACTGAACGAACAGTCTTATGAAAATTTAAGCACGCGTCTTCAAATGGTAAGCCACAATAAGCTAAAATACGCTTTACTTGAGTCTCAAGATCGTCCACTACATCTTCATATTGCACACGGAGAACTCTGCCAGGCAAAACTTTATCCCAATGAGCCATCAACTCTATATAGCCTTTATAATAACGTCCGATTTCTTCTTGACTGTAAGTGAATTCTTGACCTTCAGCAAATAGCTGTTTAAAGCCACTAAAACAGCAAGCCATAGGGTGCCGCCGTGCATCAATAATTTTTGCATTTGGCAATATTAAATGAATGAGACCGATATGTCGGAAATTATTTGGCATCTTATCAATGAAATACGGCGCATTCTGCCGATAAACCTGTGTGCCATTAATGTATTCATCACCAAGGTCAACAAGTAACTCAGGAGGCAGTTCATGTAAATTCCCAGGGTAGCGTTGTTCTTCATCTACCCTTCTACGGCCATTGAGCTTATTAACTATAGCCGTAATATTAGGCAGTTCCATAGTGCCATCCACTTGAGAGTGTGATGATAGTATTTGTTCGATTAGAGTAGAGCCTGCTCTTGGTAAGCCTACAATAAAAATAGGGTCTGCTGCAGTGCTGCCGTAACCCTTATTTTCTTCGAAGAATACGGGTGTGCATATGTCAATTTGAGTCTGAAATTCTTTATCTATATACTCGGCCTTATAACGGCTTTCTTGCTTTTTCAATGAATTACCAAGCTGATAGTATTCCATTGACGTGGCATAATCTTTTTTATCTTCAAATGCTTTACCCAAGGCAAAACAAAAATGAAAACGATCCACCCGAGCAGTGCGCTCATCGGACTGCCTCTCTTTCATCATATTAATTTCTTCATCACTAAAGCGGTAAGTCTTTAGGTTTGCTAGACTCCAGAAAGCATCGCCAAAGTCCGGTTTAGATATATATGCATTTTGGTATGCAGTGATCGCCTCGTTAACCTTGCCAATGGATTTTAAAGCATGTGCCTGCATAAGCAGTATATTGGGGTTGTTAGGCGCTTGCTCTAAAACCTTATTATATATTACTAATGCGGCCTCTATATCCCCTGCGCCAACATAACAGTTAGCCATAATCATACTAAAGGATAAGTTATCTGGGTCTTCATTGTGTAACTTTTCTGCTTGTTTAAGGCTTTCTTTAAATTTTTGTCGCTTATACAGGACATCGGCATAATTAAAACGTGCGATTTTGTTGTCTGGCTGAAATTCGACACAGCTTTCTAGTAAAAACTCAGCATCATCGAGTACTTGCATTTTTACTCCGATATCAGCTAATAACCTCATGGCTTCGACATGATGAGGCATTTTCTGTAAAAAACTACGGCATAATTGTTCAGCTTTATACAATTTGTTTTCATAGATCATGCTGTTCACACTTAATAATTCTATGGGTAATGCTAATAAGTGCTGAACTTGCTCTCGCATTTCCTTCGCCGCAGAATGGTTGGCTTGTTGCTGATATAAATCAGCTAAAGCCTGCCAGCTAGCAAGCAATGCTGGGTTGCGCATCAGAGCTTGATGGTATGAATCTATCGCTAGTACAACAGCCTGCTGCTGTCGATGAATATGGCCTTCTTCCTGATAAGCGCGACCATAATCAGGGTCTAAAAGTTTTATTTTTTCCAGTGTCTGTAATGCCTGTTGATATTTTTGTAGATAGCGCTGGCAAACCGAGAGAATATAAAGGCCTTCAAAATTATCTTCTTCTTGGTTCAATAGTGTTAAAATTATCGTTTCAGCTTCAACTATTTTTTTTCTCTGCATAAGCATTTTGGCTTGCGCAATAATATCATTGACTGGTTCTTTTTTAATTGACTCATCAGTGTTCATAGCTATCTCAGATAATATCTAACTTTTTGTATGTTTGATTTTCACATAGGAAAAAGGCGAACTCAAGAGTTCGCCTTTTATCTAATTACTGCATATGACTTTTATTCAAAGTCATATGAGATACGTAAACCAATGGTACGAGGACGGTTGGTTGTTATACGTGGTACATCATCCTGTGAATTGTAGTGTAAGTTAGCTCGTTCATCAGAGACGTTATCGATAAATACCTCAACTCCCCAGCTGTCTTGACTAAGACCTGTAGATAGGTTCCAAACGGTATACGATTCTTGAGGAAGCGCATCGTCTAATAATAAGGCACTTACCGTGTCATCCGCATACACTACACCCGCTTGCCAAAAACCATCATATTTGCCCAACTCAAAGTCTTTACGTAAACGCAACGAGAATTGATATTTAGGCGTTAATGGCAAAGGACTACCCAATGGTGGCAGTTGGTCTGCAAAAATTGATGAACCAATGGCTGTAACTTCAGTGTCATTATATGAAAATGCACCAAATATGATCATTTCACTAGTTACAACATAAGCAATATCAGTTTCAATACCGAAAATTTTAGCATCTAATGAATTATCTAAGAATGTGGTAATAGTTAAGTTGGTTGGGTCAAAACGAGCCACTTGAATATCAGTCCAATCGACAGAGTAAACGGTACCGTTCCAACGTAAATTGCCATCTAATAAGTCTGTTTTCCAACCAAACTCTAAATTCTCAACTCTATCGGTACCAAAACCTTCTGGTATTGTGCCAAATTCAGCTTTATTTGCCGACTCTCCACCTGCACGGTTTACACCTGGTGGACGGAAACCTTCTGAGTATGTTGAATAAAGAAGTACATTGTCATTAACTTTATAACTAACATTAAATTTAGTGATAACATCGTCAGTTTTTATTGCTTCAGCATTAACATCTAAGTTACGTCCAGGTCCTGAAAAACCGCCGCCGGCCCAGCCATCTAGATCTACATCAATTTCATAGGCACGTAAGCCAATGGTTGTTGTTAGCTGGTCAGTTATGTCGTAACTTACTTCAGCAAAAATAGCCATTTGCTCTTCAGTACGGGTAATGTCATTAATAAAACCTTCACCTGGAGTACGAGCTGTCGGGTCATTTAATGTTATTGCGTTTATATCACCACCTGATTGAGTTAATGGATCTCTGATTAAATGGCCAAATTGTGGGTTACCACCAAAGTATGCATCTGCGGTACCTAGGTATAAAAAGGTGCCATCTGACTGAGTCTCTTGTTTATCAAAGAAAACCCCAGCAGTTAAACGTAGGCTATTTTTAGCATCAGTATTGAAGCGGAATTCGTGCGTTTGGCGAGTACTCTTGATTTCATTAGAAAAAGCTTTTATAGGGCTATGACATGCCGTTGCAACATAGGATGCATCATAGTTACATGTGTAAGTGCCAACATAACTACCGACATTGTTATAACCAGTATAATCGATACCTTGAGATACTTCTCTATCAACAAAACCGCCCGTGTAAATCAAATCAAGATTACTTAAACGACCTTCAACAGTCCAAGTGGTTAAACCTAATTTATCTGTCAGTTCATCTTTGAAATAACGTTGAACTTGTAAATCACCAACCGCCGGGTCATAGTCAAAAACACCATCAACATTTAAGTCTTGTGATGTATGCTGGAACAACAAGTTCCAGTCATCATTTATTTCATGTTTTATACCAAAACGAAAACCTTGATAGCTTGCATCATTAAAGTTTTCTTCAACCAACTCTCTGTTATCTGCGGTTTCAATCGCTATGCTACCGTCTTCAGGAACGAATACGCCAAAAGGCGCTCTATTTGTGTTGGATACAATAGGGTCAATCGTTGTAGTGCCATAGACATTATCAATATAACCACCTTGATTATCATTATAGGCTGCTATACGAATAGCTGTACGGTTATTTACAGGAAAATTAGCATAAACTTCAGCAGAATTGCTCATATCACCGCTTTTGGTGGTAGAAACACTCATGTCAAAACCCGCAGAAAGCACGCCAAGTTCAGGTTTGTTGGTAATAATGCGCACCGTACCTGCTTCAGAACTTGCTCCAAATAGTGTACCTTGAGGACCTGCTAGTACTTCAATTCGTTCAACGTCGGTAATATAAACATCGAGATTACGACCACCAGCTGAAACAGGTTGCTCATCTACGTATAACGCAACGGTCGGGGCACTACCTTGAGCTTCAGCTACAGAAATTGTACTAGCATCTGAAGCCATACCGCGAATATATATTTCATTTTGACCTGGCCCACGTCCACCTTTAGAGACATTAGGTAGATATTTAACGTAGTCGTCAAAGCTAGTGACATTTAATTGTTCAAGTGCTTCACCGTTTAACGCGGTAACAGAAACAGGAACATCTTGTATATTTTCAGATCGTTTCGTTGAGGTTACAACAATTCTTTCAATTTCCGCGGCGTTTGCTATCCCACCACTCATTAACACTGTTGTAATCCCGCCACTCATTAACACTGTTGTAATAGCCGCACTTAATATGTTTTTTTTATACATCATTTTTATCCTAGTTCGTGCTTCATAGTTGGCAATATTGATTTTGCCTTATACTTAATATATTTTGGTTAAAATGCGCATGTTTGCTAAGCAGATATTTCATATTTAAGGACTTACTTTGGATATGTTAAATAACAAACGTACATTATGGAACCTTCACATAGTTATCCATGATTGAGGAATATTCCAATTAAAAGATCGAATACATTAATAAGTAATTTTAATTAATAACCTTAAGTTATTAGAAAACCTTTTTAACTCGGTAGTTTTACATTTGTTCGAGTCGAATCAAGATAATTTCAAATACATCTGTGACGTTTTTTTAAGTGCTGACAATAAAAGCTTTGTAATTAAAGAGGTTGAATTAAGTATGAGCTCTCTTGAGCGAAATGAACTCTATCACTGGGTGATTTTAGAAAAATCTCATTTTTATATAGGTATTGATCCTAAGGAATGAATTAAGTTTATATCTCATCACCTCGTATAATGAATTTATTAAGTTAGATGCTAATTTTGATTACAGCATTAGAACAAAATAATAGAGCAAAATACGAGGTAATAATATTAGCTTGATTTACACTTTTGCGTAGCTATTGATTTTATCTAATAGCTCTTGATTGAC
>Ga0307488_10004243_pt1 | contig 11961 bp, 8 predicted proteins | sample SB02metaG_FD_202248 | JGI IMG/M metagenome (GOLD analysis project Ga0307488, IMG submission 202248) | Sea-ice brine microbial communities from Beaufort Sea near Barrow, Alaska, United States - SB 0.2 | ecosystem: Environmental > Aquatic > Marine > Coastal | place: USA: Alaska | collected 2017-05-06
TCGCAAAGGCAATCGGCAGTGAGGTAGGGATTGATGAAGTCCACGCCGAACTCCTTCCCGAAGACAAACTGTGCATTATCCGCAAATTCAAGGAACAGGGCAGTGTCATGATGGTTGGTGACGGGGTCAATGATGCGCCCGCGCTCGCCGCATCAGATCTCAGCGTAGCGATGGGAGCAGCCGGGACGGATGTCGCGATGGAAACGGCAGACATTGTTCTCATGGGGGATCGATTGGAAAACATTCCCCTGCTGCTGCGTCACTCCCGCCGGGCAAGACGCGTTCTCATCCAAAACCTTGCCTTTTCCTCCCTCGTCATCATCATTCTCGTCGCTGCCGCACTGGGCTTTTCACTACCGCTGCCTGTCGGTGTCGTTGGCCACGAAGGCAGCACGGTCCTTGTTTGTCTCAATGGCTTGGGCCTGTTGATGATTTCACGCAGCTGACAAATTACGCCTGATCCCAACTCGCGCTGCCATTTTTGAGACTACGGATTGTTGACTTTTTTGTCGTTAAGAAGTTCCGTCATCACTCCGGCGAGATGTCGCCCTGTGATGTATTCTTCGTCCACGGCTACCGTCGATCCCGCCTGTTCGAGATCGGAAACAAACGTGTGGTAACGGGCTCGTGAAATAATGATCACATTTTGATTCAAGGTCCTTACGGATTCTACGATACGAATCGAAGCGCGGTGATCGGGAACTGTGATCACGATCGCCTTGGCGGTGGAGATCCCGTGATGAATCAGGAAATCGAGATTCGTTGCGTCTCCCAACTCCGCTTTGAGCCCCATTGTTTTTGCGAGTTCGATATTGCTTGGCCGAACATCAAGCACAAGACATTCGACATCGTCGTGGTCTTTCAATTCACGAGCAACCCGATGGCCAGAAGGACCAAAGCCGACAATCATGACGAGGTTTTTGTTGGGGGCGACGACGGGTTGATCATCAGAGAATTCGGTGGTGGTAATTTCACTTGGAGCTTTCTTGATCAAGCGACTGAGCCTTCGGCCAAAAGGCAGGGCAAAATTGATTAAAAGAGGAGTGAGAAACAACGTCACAAGAATGGACGACACAAGAAGTCGGAAGAGATCACCCTGAATAAGGTTGCTGGATTGGGCTATCCCGGCGATGACGACTCCAAACTCACCGACCTGAGCAAGCGCTAACCCACTTGCCACCGCATGACGAAATGGCAGGCGAAACCCCAGCGCGATAGTGGTGATGATGATGGATTTTCCGAGCAAAATCAGCACGGTGGTTCCGAGGACTAGCAGCCAGTTTTGGGCAATCCAAATAGGGTCTCCCAACATGCCGACCGAAGCGAAAAACAGGGTGATAAATATGATGCGAAGGCCTCCGATGTCGGAACGGATCTGAGTCGCGAAAGGGGATTCAGCGAGCATCATTCCTGCGATGAAAGCACCGAGTGCCGGGGAAAGTTCAAGCGCGTGGGCGGCACAGGCAGAACCGATCGCAAGGACGATGGCAAGTAGCACCAATAACTCCCGGTCTTTCGCGAGGCTAAGTTGCCGCATCAACGGAGGCAGAATGTATTTTGCCAGGATGAGAAAACCAATGACGAGACCGGCGATGAGCCCTCCCGCTTTGGCGAGTCCAGTTCCCATCGACGCCAAATCACCACCGTCGCCTAACATTGTTATCAGAAGAACAAGCGGAACGACTGCGATGTCCTGCAGCAGGAGAATACCCAGCGAGGTTCGCCCATGGATTGAGTCGATTTCAGTCCGGTCCGTGAGCAAGCGGAGGACACAAGCGGTCGACGACAGCGCTATCGTGGCTCCAACAGCGAGAGAAGTCTTCAGGTCGAGCCCCAGTAGTAAACAAACGCCTGTTCCAGCGCCCAACGTAACAATGACCTGTTATGCCCCCCCAGACCCGCGATCGGCCCCAGTTTGAACAATCTCCGGGCAGAGAACTCGAGACCAATGGCAAAGAGGAGTAACGAAACGCCCAACTCGGCGATCACCGGAACACCCGATTCATTTCCGACAACGCCTAGAAGGTGGGGGGCCAGCAACATTCCAGCGATGAGATAGCCAAGGATCGCTGACTGCTTAAACTGTTCGAAAAGAGTGCCAATGACGAGAGCCGCCGCCAACAAAATCAGCAACTGAAAGAGAACTTCCCAAACGTCTGAGTGAGCGTGCAGCGGTAGCAGCAAGAATCATGATAGGAGAGTCTTTGCATTTCCTTCATGAGCAAGCAAAACCGATTCGCCGGGCAACAAATGCGCCATGATTTTCAACTAAACGAGGTGTCGCAATCGAATCTCTCGAAGGGCACTGATGCCTATTACCCATTTACCCCAGCGCGTATAAATAGATGGGGGAATGATTGTGCGGATAGTTTCCCTCTTTATCCAGACGTCGTCCATTCGCGTTGGAGCCGCGATTCGTCGCAGAAACGGCGACCTGTTTCGCATCCGGCGAAAGCGCCAGACCGTGACAGTTCACCGTTCCTTTATTTGATTTGTAGATCGGCTCCGTCTCACCGGGGCGATGCAGGATCAGATTGCCGCTGCCACTTTGGCCGGTGGTGCAAACGACCAGATAGCCGGCAGGATGCAGCGCGACGTCATGAGCGATGACGTCTTTTCCTTCATCGCCAATCACAACATCATGAGCAACCTTTCCAGATTCGAAATCGAAGAGTCGAACGTGAGCCCGACCTCTAAAATTTCCTCCACCGGTAGGAATCGATCCCCCGGCGATGAGGGTTTTTCCTGTGGGATCGAAAACCAATTTCCGCAAACCGGCCAGATCCTGCAGGCGATGCAGCAGGTAAAAATCGGAAGCTTCGAATTCGCGGACGATCTTTCCGGACTTTATTTCCCATTGGAGAATCCGGCCTTTGAGATCTCCCGAAACCGCCCACGTCCCGGAAGGATGAACGGCAATGGCAAAAACATCTTCTCCATTGTGACCTGAAAATTCAGCGAGCTGCCCGCCGTTGATCGTCGAAAAAATACGGCAGAGTCCATCCCGTCCGCAGGTTGCAATCCAGTCGCCTTCATCCCCGACTGCGAGATCACGAAGCCAACCGTCATGAGCTTTCGGCAATCGCCAGATTGGCTCGGGCTCTTCAGCCAGGTAGGACCAGGCCTTCAGTTGTCCCCAAGAATCAGCCGAAAAGGCAATCTCACGTTTTGGATGAAACTCGAGAGCTGATACAAAACCATTGTGGCCCTTCACTTTCTCTATTTCGGGAACTGTGAATGTCTTCTCATCGCCGGGGTTCTCCATCGCATTGAGATTCCAGCGATGAATGGTCTGATCAAATCCGGCCCCTGTCAGGATTCGTCCGCATGGCGAATAGCGCACCGTGGACAGGGCAAAATCAGGTGTGATGGTGCCAACGGCTTGCGGCTCGAAGTTCTCGTCGCTCATGCCAACACCTCCCGGATAGGTTCCATTTCATGATGCGCCATCGGCAGAGGCTGATCGGCATTGTAAAATTCCTCATTCATCGAATCGATTCCGAGCGCGTGATACCAGGTGTGAAACACGGCCCCGATATCATTTCCATGGGGTGAATCCACGTAGATTCCTTCAGCATCCGTAGCTCCGATCACAGCGCCGGGAACGAGACCGGTTCCAGCCATTACCATCGACCACGCTTCCGGATAATGATCGCGCCCGTGATGACCGTTGATGCGCGGGGTGCGCCCGAACTCACTCATCGCAATGACCAAGGTGTTGTCGAGCATTCCGCGATCGTCGAGATCTTCAATCATGGAGGCAAAGGCAGCGTCGAACTTCGGAATCAATGAAGCTGAACCATTGAAGTGATCACCGTGGGTATCCCAGCCGTAGCTTGTCACCTGCACAAACCGCACTCCTGCTTCGAGCATGTTACGAGCGACCAGCATGTGCTGCCCCAGCTCCGTTCGGCCGTAGCGATCGAGATCGCGGGCCGGTAGCGTTGTCGTATCGAATAAGTCGGCACGGGCCATCAGCGTCCTCGCCATGTCATAGACATAGCTTTGCGCTTCATTTGCCGTTGGGCGACGACCTTTGGCAAAGCGATCGCTGAATCGCCTACGCAGTTCATTGCGTAATTCATCCTGCTCCGGGGAAATGGCATCTGGTCGGGTAAAGTTCTCCGGCCGCTTGCCATCACCGAATGCGATCGCTCCGTATTTCGGCCCTAGAAATCCGGCGTTTTCCGGTTTGAAACCACCTGAGCCCGGCTTGATCCAAACGTAGGGTGGTAACCCGCTCTCTCCCGGGCCAAGTATCTTTGAGACCGCTGATCCAAAATACGGATAAGTCACTCCACGATTCGCGGGATCGCCCCGAAGCATGCGTGGAACGCCGGCCGAATGGGAATTGTCCTGCGTATGCATGTTCCGCACGATTGACAGCTTGTCTGCGAGCTTTGCCATCCGGGGAAGCAGTTCACTGAAGTGAACGCCGGGAATGGTTGTCGGGATTGTCCGGAAGGGGCCACCGAATCTGGTGTTTGGCTTTGGATCCCAGCTCTCCAGTTGCGACATTCCGCCATCCAGCCAGACGAACAGCACTTGTTTGTTGTTCTTTGCGATCTCATTTGCGATCGCTGGATGCATCAAACCGCACGCCGCTCCAGAACCCATTGCGCCGAGAATTTGCCGGCGGGAGAAGGTGTGCTCCGTTGGTGTGCAGAGGTTGTCGTTCATGTCAGTGGTTCACCACGAATTCTGTCGACGTCAGCATCGCCCATGCAAGATCGCGCACCGCAGTTTTACGATTCTCAGTCTCGTTCAAATACTTGCCCCACTCAGCGGTTTCTGCTGCAATGGGCAGACGTGAGAAAATCTGAAGATACAGGCCATCCAAAGTCGCTTTTTCGTCGACTATCTGATCAAGCAGTTTCAACACCTCAGTGTCGTTCATCATGAACAGCGCACTCTTCATCGAAGGTGAAAACTCGTGCTCTGGCAATTTGGGCTCGTTGGCCATGGCTTCATAGAATCGTTCGCGCAAGCCCGGAATCTCGTCGCCGTCTTCCTCTTCGGGTTCGATATTATCGAGTTGGACATCATCAGGCCGATGCCCCGTAGCGCGAATCGTGCTCCACAATAGCTGCTCCGCCGAAAGACGGCGTTGTAAGGCAACTGCGAAACGTTCTGGTGGTGCAATTTCATCTCCGGAAAGGGTGCTGGCACGTTGATAAACCTTTGTCAGTGCAATCTCGCGAAGCAGCCATTTGATGTCGTGACCATGGGTGATGAATTCCTGTCCCAGCAATTCCATGAGCTCAGGGTGGCTCGGAAGGTTTTCGCTGTGGAATTGATCCATCGGCTCCACGATTCCCCGCCCCATCAATAGGAACCAAAGGCGATTGGCAATGTTTTTTGAGAAATTCGGCGTTCCAGCCATCTGCTTCGCGAATTCGGTCAGCGGGCTGAACTTCGGAATCCCCGGGGTCTTTGTTTTTCGGTCCGGAGCCTGATTGTATTCCTCACCTTTCTCAAAAACAGCCACTTCGATCTCATTGAGACCGGGTAGTTTGGGGGCAACTTCACGCGACTTGCCAGTGAACACGGAAGAATATTCCAGCTTTGTGTTCATCAATTTTTCCTCAACGGCAGGGTATTCCTCACGCAGCAGCGTCAGGTTCGAGAAAGCGGCGAACAGTCCCTGAAAATCGACCTGGTTGTAGTCATCAATCAGGCGGTGATTGTGACATTCGGCACATTGCAGGTCCATCCCGAGGAACAGTCTTCCCACATCACGAGTCACGCCGGGGTAGTCGGTTGGATTTTGCCCTGATTTCTCCATCCGCTTCGTATAGAAAAAGGCTGCTCCACGATTCGGTTCATCACGGAAATCAGCACGAATGATTTCGCGTGTCATCTGATCCCAGGGCTTGTTTTCAGCGAACGAATTTTCCAGCCAGGATTGCCACAGTTCGTTTTCGCCGCGTCGTTCCATCAGGTGCACGTGAAAGGCCTCCCGCATTCGTCGCGCGTACGTTTTTGTGTCGCCAAGAAGGCGATCGATCGCTTTTACCCGTTTGTCCGGTGATTTGTCAGCGAGGAAGGACTGAGTCTCACCGACCGTTGGTATTACCCCTGCGAAGTCGAGGTTCACTCGCCGGAAAAACTCGGCATCATCCGCTAAGCCGGCAACGGGTTGTTCTACTTTACTGTTCGCGGCGTCGATCAGCGCATCGATTTTATCGTGCACAGATCCTTCGCCGGAAAATCCAATTCCGATCCACAAATACCCGCAGGCCAGAGCCGCACATACATATCGAGTGATCACCAGTAAACATTAGGGTTACAGGAAATATCGCCCAAGTCCGTATGCGCGTATCGCTGCGCAGTTCAGCTTTCGCAATTTACTTCACCAATTCCACCCCCGTGGCATCGCTCGGAATTTCCACGCGCACGGAATCCCAGCCCCAGTTCAGCAAACCGGCCACGGTGATTTTATATTTACCCGGCTTTTTCACATCGATTTCGATTGAGGCCTGACTTCCTTCTTTCGGAAGCCCGACCTTGTCTTCGCCGATGAACAAGTGCGTATCAGCTAGCTTTGCGTCGATTGTTAGAGGGATTTTTCCGGCTGCTGCAACATCGATTTCGAAACTGACAACACCGTATCGATTCTTTCCGCGCCCAACTTGTTGCGGTAATTCATCGGTCGGGAGACTGCCATCGACGCGAGAATACAATGGGGTCCACACGTAGGTTTTGTGGTTTTCCGCAAAGATCTTCTCACTGTAATGTCCGATGCCATCGCGAATCCGCTCGTGCGGCTGCAAGACTTTCCAGTGGCGAACGTAGCGATTTGGTTTTGTTGAAAAATCACCTTCTTTGCCAAGCTCCGACATAAACCGAACGAGATCGACGAACTCATCTTCACGAAGCTGAGCGGTCAGCCCCGGCGGCATGAGAGAAACGGTACTGATTTCTTTTTTCGCGACATCGTTTTTGGCAATTCGGTTTTCGTTTCCAGCGGCATCCCGAATCACGATTTCATCGCCCGTTTCGCTGGCAATTGCCCCGGCAAAAGCATCTCCGTTTTTCTGAGTGACGAGAACGGTGTGGTAACCCTCTTTGATTTTCACCGAAGGCTGTAGCAACGAATCGATCAGGTAATCAACCGGCGCACTCGATCCTATCGAAACCAGATCAGGTCCGATCACTCCACCCGCCCCGCCAATCGCGTGGCAGGTAGTGCAGACCAACGCAGCGCGACGATAGATTTTCTCGCCCCGATGCGGATCGCCTTTTTCGGCAACCAGCGTCATCATCGCCTCCATTTCTTCAGGGGTCAGGACCATTTTCATAGGCTTGAGATTTCCCGCTTTCCGGATCGCATTGATCAATCCCTGCGGCTTCGTCGCGGCCGAGCTCGCTTTTTGCAAACCGACGAGTGCGATTTCCTGCGGCAACGCGTTTTCAGGTTTGTTCAATTCAGCAACAAACGCGGGCGGCCCCTGCTTGTTCGCGAGAAATGCATCGAAAATTCCGTGCGGGTCCTTTCCATCTGGAGCACTTTTCAAAACGGGGATTGCCAGCTCAGCACCAACCTTCGGGTTAATCCGAATCATACCAGTGACCGCAAGCGAACGTAGCTGGAAACTTGCCGCGTCGTCCGCCGCAATTTTTTGGAGAAACTGCGCGGTCTTCGGTCCACCGAGCGCACGCAATCCATTCAACGCAGCATCAGCACGTGCAGGTGATTTTTCCGCAGCAAGAAAGGCAGCTTCCAAATCCGGCCGCGCCGATTCTATCTTCCACGGCCCCGCGAGATTGGCCGCAGCAGAAAAGAGCCCGTTGTTATCTGACTTCAAAAAGTTCGCGAGGCGCGTTTTGTCCCCTTGCGGAACGGCCTTTTTCAATTTCGCCGCATCATTCAGCGCATTCAAAACGGTGATCTGCTGCTCCGGAGAACGCCCGTCTGCGAGCGCAAATTCAAACAGCGGATCGAGAGACGTCCCGGTCCGAGCAGCCCAATCCGCAACATCCGCGATTTCCTGATCACTCTTGAATTCACCCTTTTCGAGAGCCGAGAAAATTTGCTTGCCGCCGATCGAAGAATTTACCGCGCGGAGCGCAAACAGCAGATCTTTCGCGCTTTCAAACGGATTCGTTTTCTCCGCTTGCGAGAGCCATTTATCTTTGTGTTCGCGACAAATATTCCAGATCGCAAAATCAAGATAGACGTCCGGATTTTCAATGCCGTTCAACGCACGAAGCGCGATTTTTACGGTGTCCGGATCGTCGAGCTGCGCGAGTAAACTGACGGCCCAAAGCCGTACACGAGGATGATCGTCGGCGATTGCTTTTTCGGCGATTGCTTTAGATTCTTCGAGAGAATCCGCATCGTAATAAAGAGCGCGAAGTGCTGCCGCGCGCGCTTCAGGTTGAGTAGCTTTCGCCAACTCCAGGGCCATTGATTGATCGAATTTATTCAGAGCCTGACTTGCCCACATTCTTTCCGAAAGGCGCTTTTCGTATTCAGGAACACTCCCAGCAATTCCAGGAATCTTCAGTTTCCCTTCAAATTCTTTCGGTCCACGATTTCGCAATTCAACGGTCACTTGCTCTCGAACCCAACGAAAATCAGAGCTGAGCATCTTGACCAATTCATCGGCACTCGCGCTTTCGATTTCAGGCTTCTCCTCTAACTCCCGACCCTCAAAACTCACCCGCCAAATCCGGCCGTGCTTGTGATCACGTCGCGGATCGCGGAAATCAACCTCGCCGTGTTGAATGATCGGGTTATACCAATCAGCAATGTAAATTGCGCCGTCAGGCCCCATTTTCGCATCGATCGGACGAAACGCGCGGTGGCTCGAACTCACCAAATCTTCGACCTGTGTTGAGTTGTAGGCGCTTGTTCCATTTTCACTGATCTTAAATCGATTAATGCGATGCCCGCGGAAGTCGGGCGCGATCATCGTGCCGACATAATCTTCCGGCACGTGTTTTCCGCTCAAAATCTCGAGACCACAATGTTTTGGCTGACCGGGATTCAGCCCCGGTAAAGTCCTCGCAGACCCCGGAGTCGCAGCCCAAGTGCCGCGCGGGAATACCCAGTTGATCCCGTTTCCGCCCGCACCATCGGTCATGAAACTCTGGCCCCATTCATCAAAAGCATGGCCCCACGGATTCACCAGCCCGCGCATAAAAACTTCGGCTTTGCCCGTCTCCGGGCGAAAATGCCACATCCCGCCGCCCATGAGCCGACGCACGCCATAGGGCGTTTCGATGTGAGTGTGAATGTAAATCGATTGGTTGATCCACATCATTCCCTCCGGCCCCCAGCGCAGCGTGTGGACGAGATGATGAGTATCTTCCGTTCCAAAACCAGCAAGCACGACCTTTCGAAAATCAGCTTTTCCGTCGCCGTCCGTGTCTTTTAGAAAAAGAATTTCAGTCGAGTTCGCGATGTAAACGCCTCCATCGCCAGGCAACACACTTGACGGAATATAAAGGTCATCCGCGAAAATCGTAGACTTGTCAGCAACGCCATCACCATCGGTATCTTCGATTACGAAAAGCTTATCATTTTCCTCCGCACCCGGCTCAATTTGCGGATACATCGACGATCCGACAACCCACAACCGGCCCTTCGCATCCCAATTCATGTGGAGCGGCTTTTCAATAAGCGGCTCAGAAGCGAAGAGATTTATCTTTGCGCCTTCGGGAAGTTTGAATGCCTTGAGTTGGGCTTCGACCGATGTGTCAGGAATATCGCGAAGGCCGTTTTGGGCATAAGCGAACGAGCCTGTAAAGACGAGCCCGATGGCAACGGCACTCGCAATCGGGGCGACAAACCAACCTTGTTTGTTCGGAAAATACTTTTTCATAATCTGAATACTGAAAGCTTTGTTACTGAATTCCACACCCCTTCCTCACCCCTTCCGCGCCGCTTCAAAAACCGCAGTCCTCAACTCGCCGATTTTAACTTCCCCCTCTTTCACGATCGGATCGAACATCGGAATTTCTTTGGCGTTGTTGCCTTGTTCGTGTTTGCGGAAGAGAAACAAATAGGTCTCGTTCGCGGGGCGCCAGCGATGGAAAAATGTGCGGTTTTTCTTGATCACTGAACTTCGGAGTTCCGCAACATTTCCCTGAACGGCATCGTCAACGAGCCCTTCTGGAAGCTTCATGCCAAGCCCGGTGACTAACGCGGATCCGATCCTTTCGTATCCAGCATCGCCGTAATGGATTCCATTGTCCGTCAGCGGTGGATTGGCTGTTTCACCGGAAAAATTGTCGCCGCCCATTGCGGCAAAGAGATCTACAAATTTCGCTCCTTTTTCTTTCGCCAAGTCACGAATGGCGTTGCGGTATTTCGCGATGTTTTTGTTATTAGCGGATTGGTCAGGAAGCGGGGCGCCAAGGTTTTCCAGGGGGGGTGGAGAAATCAGAACGACTTCGCGTAACTGAGTTCCCGCCGCAGCTTTTGAACGATCAATCAACTGGCCGTAGCCATCGAGAAACGAAGCCAAACCAGCTTCAAATGAAGTTGGATCAGCGCGGTTGTGCGCCGTTTTTTCGTATGTCCAGCCAGTCCCCTGACTCATCGCAGCTCCAGTGCCGTAGCAGAAAAACAAAACATTCGGTTTTAATTCGCCAAGCCCTTTGTCCAGACGGTCGCGCCCTTCTTTCGGCACGCCAAAATACGAGCGGGCATCGCCAAAAACCGAGTCACCACTCCAGCCAAGATTGCGAAATTTTAGTCCGGTAATTTCAGGCCCGGCCGCGAGTTCGATCGCAGTTTCGATCTGCCCGTACCGCTGGGAGCGCTCAAAAAACGTATTCCCCACGAAAATGATAAAATCGTCGGGCTGTAGCTGAATCCCCTCCGAGTTTTCCTGTGAAAATCCAATGCCACTTGTGGCAAAAATTGAGAGTAAAAATAGGGCGCTGCGCTTCATGACATGTTGACCTTTCTCCAACCTATGAAAAACCGACGACGATTGCAACCACACGATCTCGTTTCAATTGCCGAATCCGATACACACCATGCCCTTGCACATACATCACGGTGATTCCTTCAGCGGCTTGCCATTCAGCGTCGTATCTTTGACTTTCAATTCAACCCCGTCAGGAACAAACGCCACGTTCTCAAATTTCGAATTCAAAATATCCAACACACCTCCATTCACCCTGACTCGCGCTTTCCCGACATCATCTTTCGTTCCCACGATCGAGACGTTTATCAGCCAGATGATGAAATTTTCCTGACCTTCAGACCGCGGTCCCCCGACGAGAGCAGACGCCGTCGTTGTGTTCACAATGATGCAGTCTTCGAGATGGTGGCGTTTCCCCCAAAGCAACACATCGGTGTTCACGTTGTCGCGAAACAAGCATTTTTTATAAGAGGTGAGAGCCTGATTCACATCGGCGATACCATTTTCGTTTCCCCAGAAACGACCGTTAACAATTTTACAAATACACGTGTCATGGGCGGAAAAGCCTTCGTCAAAACAATCGTGACCTGACACATTTTCGAACAAAAAATCGACGCAGTCCCCATGAACATTAAATCCGTCGTTTAAGGCATGACGGGTGTTTAAATCCCTGATGGTAACATCCTTCGATTTTCCGCTCGTCGCCACCCCGTTTGGGCGCACTGACCATTCCAAATTTTTCGTGGCCCCGCAAACGGTGAGCCAGCCTTCTTTTGTGTCCTCGATATTGTCGAACCGAAATTCACCGGGCTTCAAATCTTTTGCCTCGGGAAAATCCGGCGAATTTGAAAGTCGCCCGGCTTTCACGAATCAACAGGGTGCGTTCATCGAACGGACCCTATCTGATCGAAATGGCTTTTCGATCCAACCCTGTTGATTCATCGAGCGTACTCAGTTGCTTCGTGGAGACGTCCTACTCAACCAGTTCAATCCGGCTCCAGTAAAGCAGCTTCGAAGGCCTAGTCACTGGATCGGTTTTCCAGTTCGATTTTGATCGTTTCTCCCGCGTGTTTCGTCAGAT
>Ga0307488_10004244_pt1 | contig 11960 bp, 11 predicted proteins | sample SB02metaG_FD_202248 | JGI IMG/M metagenome (GOLD analysis project Ga0307488, IMG submission 202248) | Sea-ice brine microbial communities from Beaufort Sea near Barrow, Alaska, United States - SB 0.2 | ecosystem: Environmental > Aquatic > Marine > Coastal | place: USA: Alaska | collected...
TTTTCAAGAATAATATCATCATGACATAATATAATGTGATCCAAATTCTCTTTAATAGCAAAATCAATTGCTTTATTATATACCTTTTGCAAAGAGTCTTTATTACCCTCTTTAAAGTATACATCTAGCTCTCTATCTTTAGTTTGCCAAAGTAAAGTGTCTTGTCTCTTACCTTTAGTAGCAGAGCATATAAAAAGTTTATTATCCATATTACAAAAACATAAAAGGTGATTCGTGTTTAAATGTACCAACCTTATTAAATCGATTAGTATTCTTATTAAGCCTCATAATCGTACCTTCCTTCAATTGAGTATAATCTTTACCAGGTATTGTTGAGAAACAACCTGTTCTATTATAATGTAGTATAGACCCTACACGAGCAATATATAATTCATTTGTATCACAATCAACAATCGATACAGCAAAGGATCCTTGACACTCTTCAAGAGCCTGACGAATATATCTAACTGGGTTAGTTCCTTTACCTCTATCATCTTCCATAAACTTCTGAATCAGATTAACAATCAAAGATGTATCAACAGGATTCTCAATATATGGAAAGTATCTATTACGAAGAGCATCTGCATTAGTCAAAACACCGTTATGGAATACCATAAATGATAAAGTATCAAATGGGTGTGACGTTTCATAAGTCCATTTACGTTGTGCAGATGTAGGTGCTTGAACATGACCTAAGTAGTACTTAGTTCTTGTAGATAACTTAATATCGTCAAAGTCAATCTCACCTTCTTTCTTAAAGATATATTGATCATCATACGTTAGTTGTACACAACTACTCGCGAATGTCCCTCGATCTTTATTAGCCTCGTACAAGACCTCTAGCATAGATTCACTTGGCGTTCCAAATATCGCGCACATATAATAATATATAGTCTATACTTACAACTTTTCAAGTGTCGTGTTTTGATCATTACGATATTTAGCAGTTATTGTCTTACTTTCTTCTTCTCTACCATAATATAAACGAAACTCTTTAGGAATCCGCCAGAAGAAGTCCATTACCCCTGTTTCTTCATGGAAAGCAAACGTATAATGAGGATACTGAATACCATCTACATCAATCCACTTTTTACGCTTCTTTTTAGTCTTTTCAATACCAAACCTCTTAAGAGTATTGGTACCTAAGCCACCAACCTTGAATAAATCATCACTACTGCGGTAAGGTCGCATTGCAACAATGTTTTTAGCAGTCTTTTTACCTACTCCAGATAGAGCTCGAAGCTCTTTATCATCCATTTTATTGAAATCCTTATAACTTAACTTCTGCATATATATAATTATAAGATAGTTCCTTTTAATTTGCAACTTTTTCTATTATTCCTACAATAGTTGTATAAATAATATCATATGAGTTCGTTCAACAATCTATTTAATAGGATGGAAAGCCTTAACGAAGCAAAGGTTTCTCCTGTTGGAAGGCAGGCACCTGTCTTTAAGGATGTACCAAAGCAGATGAAAGCCGCTGGTATGGCTGCTTCATCACGTGATGCAATGATTTTTATCACCCAGGTTCTATCACGTCTTGATATTATTACTCCTGAGGTCTACGGATCTACTATTAAAGGTCAACATAAAGAGCGTATGGATAAGCTTATGGCTATCTTAAAAAACCATGAAGAAGATATCAATGCAAAAGAAGATGATATTGTAAAGTTTATTAATGACAATCTTGACAACTATACATCAGGTGCTGGTACAGATCGTAACCGTACAGAGAAGTATAAAGAAACAGCAAAGAAGATTTCAAAAGAAGTATCAAATATTGCAGCTGGTAAAGAAGCTGATGATGGTCTTCGTGATATCCTCTACTTTGTAAATGATACAATGCAGGATATGGATATTCAAAGGTCAGATGATGATACACCAGAGACTGGCCCAGTTCGTGCTGCTGTTGATTCAGTTATGGCAGGTCTGCGTAAAGAATCTCAAGCAGATCCAGATTCAATTCCACCATATATTATTGAAGATCTTGAGGACTTCGTTCCAAAGATTATGACTTTGGAACAGTATAAATCATTCGTACAACAACTTGCAGAATTTTCAAAAGAAGATCAGTATTATCAGAAACCTGTTATATACTTTATGGATAGCGTTAAAGCTGTAGAAGCTGGTATTGCAAGAAATGTTGCTGAAGATGGTGAGTATGAAAGTACTGAAACAGTTGGGTTTGCAGAACTTGGTTTGAACCGTGCTGTTGCTGACTCGCTGAATCAAGATGGTGGAGGTGAATCGTTATATCGCGTTGAGAATCCCAATCTAGATATTGGGTCATTAAAGAAACTGATTGCTAATAGGGAGGCCCGAATGAAGCTACCCGGGATGCGTGACATAGGAATGAGCGGACAACTTACAAGAATGTTAAAACAGATCAGTGGTCTTGATGATGCAGTTGTAGTTAGTTTCGCGAAGACTAAACAAATAGCTCCAGAAGATGGTGAAGAAAATTACGCAGCTAACCAAAGTGTTCTTGGTGAGATTAATAAGATTGCTGCACTTAATACTGATGAGTATGATGGTGAGCGTAGATCACACTCTTTTATAGATGCAGCAAAGCAAGTTTATTTCAAGTATAAGCGTCGTGATGATAAGATCCGTATGGCTGCTGCAGCTAAGTTTATAGATGTTGAAGATGCTGAAGATAGTATTAAAGCAGAAGTACTTACTGCTTGTACAGAGCTTGCAGGTGATGAAGCTACCAATTCTGAAATGGCTAGCGCATGCGAAGTAATGTATAACAAGTATGGTTTAGATGGTGATCAAGAAAGAGCTGAAATTGCTCTATCACTTTATAATGATTTTAAAACTGAAGCTAAGCGTGAAGAGGCTGAAGAAAATCTTACCTTGGAAAGTATTTATGATGTTATGGGGTTTCAAGAAATTAAAGCCCCATTAATGGATGAAAATGGTGTTACATCTTCTAATTGTAGTACAGTAGACTATTTAACAGAAGCAGTTGAACAAGAAATTGAAAAAGCTGGCTTATTATATACAGAAGGATACCTAACAGAGCAGAAGACTACCGACTCATATATTAAGTCAAAGCCTGAACCAGGACAGACCTTCAAAGAGCGCTACAAGCCTAAGACAAATCTTCAGCTTGAAGAGCTTAGACGTTACGGTCTTTAAACGTAACCCAAACTCATATAAAAATAGAAACCCTAGGACTGAACATCCTAGGGTTTCCTATTGACATTGTAGGAGTTAAATCTTCTTACAGCCTTTAGCCATATATACTTCACTAAGCTTATCTTGCTGTACATATTGAATAGGATCTTGATAGCCAGCATCAACAAAGCCCTTCACACGCATACTAGAGGAAGGTGTAGTAGCATCAGCTAAACCATCTTCTCTATTAGAGTAACAAGTCCAAGTCTTGCCAAAGTCAACACCAAGACGAACACCTTCTTCAACAATAGCCTCTTTACTCATAGTTAGTAGAGGTGCTTCGATAGTAATTCGATTCTCTCTATTAAGAGCTATCAAAGCATTCATTGCATCAACAAACTCAGTACTACCATCCCAATAACCAGCAAGGCTATCAACTTCTGCAGCACCATACCATACTGTATCAGCTCCTTTAGCTTCTGCATATGCACATCCTATAGTATTAAACAACTGATTACGAAATGGTACATAACTTACTGGTTGAGCATCACCTGCCATCTTACTAACATCAGGGTTATCAATATCAGTATTAGTTAAAGATGAAGTAGGTGCTAGGTATTTAATAAAACCTACATCAGCTACATAATGATCTATATTGACATTAGGAACTTTAGCTTTAACAGCATCTATTTGATCTTGTATACAATCAATTTCACGGATATGTCGTTGCCCATAGTTAAAGGTAATTAGATTAATCTCGTCATATCCTTTATCAACTGCCATATGCAATAGTACTACACTATCCATACCACCTGAAATACTAAGTACTAGCTTCTTACTCATCTTTATCAGTATAAAGGCTTATATCACCATTATCAACTATTTTATTATCCTCGTAAGCAGCAACTGCTCTACGATAGAACTCAAGCTTGACACTCTCTAATACTCCTACTACGGAATTATACTCTTCATATTTAATTGCATCTTTACCTTTAAGGTATATCTCAATTAGTTCATGAATACGAAAGTTTAGATCACCCACTTCTTTAAGAGAAGATCTTGAACGTTGTTTAGGGTTTAAATAAGGCATTGTCTCTTTAGTTAGTATTTTCTATATCTTCCATAATCAGAGAAGTAGGAGCTTTAGGTATCTCATCAGCCTCTTCTACTTCATCTGGCACTTCACTTTCTTCATCACCACTCGAGTACGCCCACTCTTTCTTAATCTTCTCTTCTAGTACTGGTAAAATAGTATTCTCCCAAAGGTCTTTATCCTTACGGAAGTTCTTATAGTAACCAATCTTTTTACCATCAGGTAGTTGATATGTAGAACCAGTTTGAATGACAGCACCAACCCCTACAGCAAGATCAAGTAGACCATAGTAGCGATCAAGACCGGTGTGGAATGAGAGGAACATCTCACCTTGAAGGTACTGCTTAATGAATCGATTCTTACGAGTTAAAGCACGAATAAGAATACCTGCATAGTTCTTCTGACCAACAGCAGTTTCTGCATCCATAGTCTTACCACCATCACTCTTCATAGGCTTACGAGCTAGTTGAATAGTAACAGAAGGAAGATAGATGATTGACTTACCACCTGGCATGTTCTTCTCAATAGAAGGAAACATTGCAGTTGGATCATCATATACGTGGTTAGTACAAAGGATAGTTGTTTGTGTGGTAGCACCTAGGTTAGTACAAGTCTGCATAAGAGACTTCATAGCACGAGCTTTGGTACCCATATCAGATGACATACTATCTTTACCCATACGACTATGCTCGAGTTCTGACTGGAGGTTACCAAGAGAGTCAATAGCTATGATAAACTTACCTTCTAGACCTTTCTCTTTAACAGCGGTGAGAAACTTAAACAATGCATTACGAGTCTGCTCAATAGTAATACAAGGCACATACTTTACTTTACTAATATCAAGCCCAATACGCTCTGCACCTTCAGGATCAACAGCATTCTCAGTATCAAAGATAACAGGAATAAGACCTTCTTTCTGGGCATTAGCTAGAATCTTTAGAACAAATAATGTCTTACCAGTCATTGACTCACCACCCATCATTGTTACACGACCTTTAGGAATACCACCATGAATAGAACCAGATACAATAGCATTAAGAACATAACTACCAGTATCAATCCACCCTCCTACACGACTTAAAGTACTGTCTTCTAGATACGTTGCAAATGGATTGATCTTATCAATTGAATCAAGGGCGCTATCAATCTCTTTGTTACCGTATTTTGAACTCATATACCTATTATATCATACCAAAGAAAAAAGTCAAGTGGTAAACCACTTGACTCTTAACTCTTTTAAATGTTTATCTTATTACTCAGTCTCTTCACCATCAGCTCCGAATAGTTGAATTACTTCCGGTTCTTCATCTGCTTTAATACCTGCTTTTTCAGGGTTGTTGATTGCATGATACTGGTTAGTAATCTGGGTATTCAACTTAACAGTAGAGGTTGCAATAGCACTCTTTGTAAAAGTCCATTCATTTTTGGTCTTATCCCCATCGATGAACTCCATGAAGAGGTAAGGGAAGGTTTGAACCTGAAGCTGACCATTTTGAGGGTCAGGTTGCACAGAAACAATAACTGGGTTATTAATAGTAACAGTAGTTTTAGTTTCTTCTGTAACAATACCAATTACGGTACGGCCCACTGTATCGACTATAGCGCTAATATCTTTTGTATCACTCATATCGATATTATAACATAAGAGTGATATAAGTCAACTGGTTGCAATAAAAAAGTTCACATATAAATAAGTTCATGAATCCTTACACTGGTAAGAAGATATTTGTACAAATAGCAGCATTCCGCGATAGTGAGTTGCTACCAACATTGGATGACTTATTTGATAAAGCAGATGAGCCAGATAATTTAAGAGTATGTATTTGTTGGCAACATAGCGAAGAAGATGAATGGGATAATCTAGATAAGTATCAAACTGATAAGCGAGTTAAAATTATTGATGTAAGATCAGAAGACTCTAAAGGTGTATGTTGGGCAAGAAACTTAATACAACAAGAATACCTATTTGAAGACTTTACATTACAACTTGACTCACATCATAGATTTGTTGAGGGCTGGGATACTGAACTTAAAAATGAGGTACTTCAACTACAACTACAGGGGTATGAGAAACCTCTACTTACAGGTTATATTACTTCTTACCACCCATCACAAACAAAAGAGGAGTGGGGTCAAGATCCATGGTTAATGGCATTTGATAGATTTACTCCTGATGGAGTTGTATTCTTTACTCCATCTACTATACCAGACTGGAAAACAAGAAGAACACCTGTACCTGCAAGATTTTACTCTGCACATTTCTGCTTCACTTTAGGTTTATTTTGTGAAGAAGTTCAACATGATCCTGAATACTACTTTCACGGTGAAGAGATTTCTATTACAGTAAGAGCATATACGCATGGTTATGATTTATTTCACCCACATAAGGTAGTTGCTTATCATGAGTTTAGTAGGGATTATAGACCTGATAAACATTGGGATACATACAGTAAGTGGGGTGAGCATAATCTTTATACATATAGTAGTATGAGGCAGTTACTTGGTATAGATGGTGAAAGTTCAAAAGAAATTAGAGAGGGTCAGTATGGTTTAGGTACTGAACGTACTATAGCTGATTGGGAAGCATATGCTGGTATAAGGTTTGAGGATAGAAAGGTACAAATTGCCACTTTAGAAAATAAATTACCACCAAATGATTCTAATGATAGGTGGTGTAAGAGGTTTAAGCATTGTATTGATATAGCATTTAGTGATCTTCCAGAAGGTGATTATGACTTCTGGGCAATTGCTTTACATGATGATGAGAATAATACTGTATTTAGACGTGATGCAACACGGTTGGAGATTGTTCAAATGCTAAGTGATAACGATGGTTATTGTAAGGTATGGGTAGAGGGGGAAGTTACAGGTGATCCTACCAACTGGGTTGTTTGGCCTTGTTGTAAGGATAAAGGTTGGTTGGAAAAAATAACAGGTAATATATAATGCACAATCCACTAACAGGAAAGACTGTCTTTGTACAAATGGCAGCATATAGAGATCCGCAACTTAAAGGAACGCTTAAGGACTTGTTTGCAAAAGCAGATGAACCAGAAAACTTAAGTGTTTGTGTTTGTTGGCAGCATGACGATAAAGATGAATGGGATGATCTTGATGATTATAAGGATAACCTTAATGTTAATATATTAGACTATAAGGCAAGTGAATCAAAGGGAGCATGCTGGGCTAGACATAAGATTCAACAAGAATATAATGGTGAAGACTTTACATTACAGTTAGACTCACATCATAGATTTATAAAAGGTTGGGATACAGAGTTAAAAAACATGTATTATGGGTTGCAACTAGATGGTTATGAAAAACCATTGATTACAGCTTACATACCTGGTTATGATGACAAGACGGGCAAGCCTATCGATAGTGAACCATGGAGATTATACTATAACTACTTCGGTCATGACGGTCCACTACATACAATGCCAGAAACCATACCTGACTATAAAAAATTAACTGGTCCTGTACCATCTAGGTTCTTTTCTGCACACTGGGCCTTTGCAGATGGAGATTTTAGTAAAAATGTTCAACATGACCCTAAAATGTACTTTCATGGGGAAGAAATTACACTTGCTGTAAGAGCTTTCACACATGGTTATGATTTATTTCACCCTCATAAGACATTAGCATGGCACCACTATGGTAGAAAGGATAATCCTAAGCATTGGGATGATGATACTACATATAACGACTATAATTCTGTATCTTATGAAAGAGTTCGAAAGCTTTTAGGTATAGGTGGTGAGAAGTTTAATAATGACTTTAATTACAAGTATGGATTTGGTACTGAACGTACATTAGAAGAGTATGAAAGGTATGCAGGTATAAGATTTAGTGATAAAGGAGTTCAGCAATATACTTTAGATAGAAAGTATCCTAGTAACCCTGAATATAAAAATAAAAAATTGTATAATCAATCATTTACTCACCCATTTAAATATTGTGTAAATGTTTATAGAGAGCACTTAAAGGAGAATGACTATATTTGCTTTGCTTTTGCATTTAAAGATAAAGATGGTAATGATTTACATAGACAAGACGTTGTCGAGAGTGAGTTACCAGATTTATTAAAGGGTACAGATGATTGGATTAAATTATGGCGTGAATTTGATACAATAGATAAACCACACTCATGGTTAGTGTGGCCTAATTCCAAGAAAAAAGGCTGGTGTGATCCAATTACTGGTATAATTTAAAATGAATACAACTATAGTAACAGGTCTATGGGATATTAATAGACATAACAGATCATTCGATACTTATATTGAAGCATTTGCAAAAGTATTAGCTATTCCACAGCGGATGTATGTTTACGTTCCTGAATATTTAGAAGACTTTGTATGGCAACATCGCGATTCAAGTAATACACAAGTGAAGGTATGTGAACTTGAAGAGATTAAACGTATATATGAACCTTTCTGGGATAAGACTCAAGAGATTAGAACATCAGAAGAGTGGGTCAAGCGTGCTGGTTGGTTGGAAGACTCTCCACAATATAAGCTCGAGTGGTATAATCCAATAGTACAATCAAAAATGTTCCTATTGCATGATGCTACTATAAATGATGAGTCGGATAATGATTACTACTATTGGTTAGACGCTGGTATTACCAATACTGTTCCTGAAGGTCATTTAAGGGATGACGCTGTTTTAGATAAATTACATAATCTTACAGAGGCCAGTGAGCTATTGTTTCTCTCCTTCCCGTATCAAGCAGATCAGGAAGTTCATGGCTTTAAATATAATGCTATTAATAAATTTGCTAGAAAGAAAGTAGAGTACGTATGCCGAGGTGGTTTGTTTGGTGGTCATTCAGAATGTATAAGAATGGCTAATGGTGAATACTATAACACATTACAAGCAACTCTTAATGATGGTTATATGGGTACAGAAGAAAGTATCTTCACTATTATGTCTTACATTAAACCATCAACTTATAGAAGATATGCATTAGAAGAAAATGGTTTAATTGTTAAATTTACAGAAGCCTTAAGAACAGGTACAGCTGAGCTTGAAGAGACAGATAAAGTTAGAGTTATTAAAAGTAATATTTTAAGTAAAGTAAAAACTAATTTATACATGCTTACCTTCAACATGCCTGAGCAGTTACTACATACAATAGAGACAATGGAGAAGACTGATAATCTTATGACCCATCCTAATATGTATATATTTGATAACTCTACAGATGAGCTATTAATGATTAAAAATCGTAATATTGCTCAAAAATATAACATGGAGTATATATGTCTTAAAGGTAATACCGGTATATGTAGAGCTAGACAAACTATAGCAGAACACTTTCATGAATCAGATGCTGATTATATGATCTTTTTTGAAGATGACATGACTTTTAATTCTATAGATGAAGATGTAAACCACTGTAGGAGTGGTTTTAGATCATACATACCAAATATATATGAACTAATTCATAAGATTACTGATTACGAGCAACTTGATTTCTTAAAGCTATCTTTTACTGAAGTATTTGGTGATAATAATACACAATGGGCTTGGTATAACCTACCACAACATAAGAGAGAGGAATACTGGCCTTTCTATAACGAGCTACCAATACAAGGTACTGATTCAAATTGCCCTACTACTAAATTTGATACTATTGATGTTATAGATGGAGTATCATATGCTATTGGTGAAGTATATTACTGCAACTGGCCGCTACTTATTAGTAAAGAAGGTAATAAGAAAATGTTTATTGATGTAAAGTTTAAATACCCCTTTGAACAAACCCAAATGTCTCATATCTTCCAACTTACCAAGGAACAAAAAGTAAGACCAGCAGTATTGCTGGCCTCACCAATTTGGCATGATAGAATTAAATTCTACGAACCAGAAGAAAGAAGAGAAAATTAAATATTAATTTTTTTGCTGAGCTCAGCGATATGATCTAATGCTTTTTGAGCTCTCTTTGCTGGTGCTGTAGACTGAGATGCTGTATCTACAAGTACATTTTGCATTTCAAGTACAATCCTGCGCGCTGCCTCAATCTGAGGTGAGCCAACAAAACCATCACCGATATCAGTACCTTCAGCTACTGCTTTAACAATACGTAAGATAGTAAGTGTACCTGCAATTTGACCTCGCCTGAAGGCAGGATGTGATTTTGCTGTTCCATCATCCTGTGGTCTATCTAAATAACTACTTTCACTCATACTTATATTTACTAAACTATAACTATATTGCAACTAGGCAAATAGGTCAAAGAGTTCTGTCTGAACATTTTCTGAAGGCTTACGAATACTCCAGTTAACGTTATCATAAAAGCGAGCAATTGACTGATATAGAATCTTATCAAACATTTTCTCGTAATCAACCTTAAAGATCTCTTCAAACTCTTTAGGATACTCATACTTAAAGCCTATTGACTGCAAGCCATACTTATTAGGAGTCTCAACATACATATAGCGAACCTTATCACCAGATGATATCTCTTCATACTTGTTACCTGTACCTAACCTTTCAAGAAGTTGATTATAGAAGTAAGCAGACTTTGCATGTACAGGCATACCTTTATTAGTTTCAAAACCTCTACAAGCTACAGCATGCTTCTCATAACCCTTTACACCCATAACAAAAGCAATCTCTTGAGGTCCTAGAGTCTTAAAAGTCTCATACGCTTCATTAAAGATCTTATTAGTCTCTACAAGCGACTTAGTACTCATCATAGTCTCAATAATACCTTTAGCATATGGCTTAATAGCATTAGGCATAGTAGTACGTACAACTTCAACCCCTGTATACTTATACTTATTCTCTTTAATACCTTCATCGTCAAGGATATGCATAACATAGCGCTTCTTCTGTAAGAATAGACCAGTATCAGCAATCATCTCACGTTTAAATATAAATCGAGGGTCTTTTGTTAGTAAGGCTTTTTTAGACCATTTAGTAATACCATCGTTAAGATAGTCTTCGATCTTTTGAATCTCTATATAGGTCTCTTCATGAACTAAACCTTTCTCTTCATCTTCCCAAAACTTAACGCCATTTTTAACAAGAGGTTTAATAGAGATATAAGATGAATCAGTATCATTATAGACAATACACTGCTCTAGGTCATGCTCCGTAATATTTTCACTACCTACCTGCTCACGAATATAATCCTTAAGTAATTTATTAGAGTACTTAATTACAGCTTGACCAGTTAGAGTAACACTAGCAGCAATATCATCATCACCAATAGGTGCTCGTTTATTGCCCATATAACCATAACAAGAGTTAATCAAAATCTTAATAACCATCTGAGAAGTATTAAGGCGTTCTACCTCATACTTAAGTTCAATATTATCTGGATCCTTCTTACGTGCTTGCAAGCATTTAAATAACTCTTTCTTGATAACAACTCGCTTATTGTAGTAGTACTCAAGAAACTCAGGTATAATACCTTGCTTCTTCTGACTAAAGAGAAAGCCAGCTTTAGATAAAGCACACTCTTCATCTTTTAAGAACTTAACAAACTCCTTTTTACTCAACTCAAAGTGACGTCCAGAGTTATGCGCAATAATAACTTTATCATCTGTAGTCTTCTCAACCTTACCTACTTTAGTCTCAGGAGAAGTATTAAGAGAGATCATTACGTTAGGGTATAGAGAGTTAGCATCAAAGGATATTATATTTTCCTGAAAGCCTTTCTTTGGTTCAGCAACATATGCACCTGGATTCTTATGATCTTTATTACCACTACGAACAAAGGTAGAGATAATCT
>Ga0307488_10004245_pt1 | contig 11959 bp, 12 predicted proteins | sample SB02metaG_FD_202248 | JGI IMG/M metagenome (GOLD analysis project Ga0307488, IMG submission 202248) | Sea-ice brine microbial communities from Beaufort Sea near Barrow, Alaska, United States - SB 0.2 | ecosystem: Environmental > Aquatic > Marine > Coastal | place: USA: Alaska | collected...
ACCCTCTGTTCCGATTTCACTGGTTTTTTCTACTTGGGACGGATGATCGAGTTCGGCAAGACCAAGCAGATTTTTTCCAGCCCATTGAGTAAGCGAACAGAGGACTACATCACCGGGCGTTTCGGCTGATCGGGGGGTCTTGATGACTAAGTTTTCTCAGAGCAACTTTCGTGCGGGCGTGGTGCGGTGGCCTGAAGAAAAGATGAGATTTTTTTTTAGGGGCAAGACGCCCTGTCTGGGTAAATTCGCCAAATTAAAAGGGCGGCAGTCTTTCCTTTCTGGGTTGACGTGAGAGAGGAGAAAGTATTTCCGAGATTCATGGCTTCCCCATCACCTAAAAAAGAATCCATTCTCCTTATTGAGGATGAGCCCGATGTGCGGGACTTGGTCCGCCTGCACCTGCGTCAAGCGGGATTTCGGGTTCTCGAAGCCGGAGATGGGTTGACCGGGCTCCAGTTGGCGCAGCGGGAGCACCCTCACGCCATTGTCCTCGACATGATGTTGCCGGAGATGAGTGGCGATCAGGTCTGCCGAAAATTGAAATCTGATGTAAGTACTTCAGAAATTCCCCTGATGATGCTCACTGCTAAAGCCAGCCCCGAAGAAAGGGTAGCTGGTCTTGAGTTGGGCTCTGATGATTATCTGACCAAGCCTTTTAGTCCCCGCGAGCTTGTCCTTCGTTTGCGAATTCTGCTCCGACGTTCGAAATCTCGAGAGGCAGAGAATACTTTCTCCGCCGGCCCAGTAGAATTAGATCGGGCTAATTTTCAAGTCCGCCTCGAAGGAGAAAAATTAGATCTGACAGGGATCGAGTTTCGTTTGCTGGCCGCTTTAATGGGACAGAGCGGTCGGGCTCTTGATCGGGACGCCCTCCTCCATCATGTCTGGGGGCACCGCCATGCAGGCACCACCCGCACGGTCGATACCCACGTGCGCCGCTTGCGGGCCAAGTTAGGTGTGCACGAGAGCTGTCTCCAAACGGTCCATGGGGAGGGGTACCGTTTTATCGCTAGCCCGGAAGCCGACCCCCAGGTGGGACAGTCTGGGATGAGTTAGGGTGGATCAGTTTTACTCCTTTAGTTTTCCAAATACCTCTAGTGAACAGCAAATAAGCTTCCGATGGGGATGTTACAAAATTGTGACAATTTTCCTGTTTTCCTCCACAGTTCTGTCCTTTCTATTGTCACCTCCATGAAACATCACATCTGTAAAACATTCCTCTTGTCTCTCCTGACTCTTGGTTCTGTCGAAGCCCAGCAACTCTCCGGGGCTGGAGCTACTTTTCCCGCGCCCCTTTACCAGCGCTGGAGTGTAGAATTTTATGAAAAACATCCTGAAATTCAGGTCAACTACCAGTCGGTTGGAAGCGGTGCTGGGGTGAAAAACTTCATTCAGGGGGTGGTCGACTTCGGCGCCAGCGACGCCGCTATGAGCGACGCCTCCATGGCCAAAGTTGGACGAGGAACCGTGCTTCTTCCCGCCGCGGCGGGAAGTGTCGTGCTCGCTTACAATCTGCCGGGAATTACTGAGTTGAAACTCAGCCGAGAAGCCTTGGCTGGAATCTTTCTCGGCAAAATGACCAAGTGGAATGACCCGGCGATTGCCAAGAATAACCCAAACGTGGATTTGCCGGACAAATCAATCATCGTGGCTCATCGCTCCGATGGGAGTGGAACCACTTTTATTTTTACCCAGCATCTTTCAAAGATCAGTCCGGAGTTCGACGATGAGGTCGGTCCTGCTAAGTCGGTGAGTTTTCCCGTTGGAGTCGGTGGCAAGGGTAACGAGGGAGTCACCGCTTTGATCAAGCAAGCGAGCGGGACCATTGGCTATGTTGAATATGGCTATGCCAAAAACAACGGTCTGTCGTCGGCCCTGATTGAAAACAAATCGGGTAACTTTGTCGCTCCTACCCCAGCGAGCGGAGCGGCTGCCTTGGCCTCCGTGGTCATGCCAGAGAACTTGAGGGTGTGGCCAGTTGATCCTGAGGGTAAGAATGACTATCCCATAACTTCTTTCACCTGGCTGCTTCTCTACGCACATTACGAGGATGCAGCCAAGTTGGCCGCCTTGAAAAAATTCGTCACCTACGGGCTGACTGAGGGACAGTCTTTTGCCGACGAATTGGGTTATATCCCCCTGCCTGCTGAGGTGGTCGAAAAAGCCAAGGTAGCCCTCGCTTCCATTAAGTAAAAAATCTCAATTTTTGAAAAATATCTAATCTTTCAACCTATTATTGATAATGAGATATCATTTAGTAAGTGACAAAGTAGGGCGTCTTACGGTAATTGTGGCCGGGCTGATTCTTGGGCTTAGTACCACCCTTTTCGCCGGAGCCCAGGTCGAAATGAAAGCAAATCTGAAGGATTCTTCTCTTCAAGATTGGTGGGATGGAAAATATCTGACGGGAAATTGGCTGGGCCCTAGGGATTCCCTTGCTGACCGTGGGCTCAAGTTTAAGGGCAAGTGGCGCGGAGCTTATTACGGTATCTTGTCTAGCGAAAACGGGCAAAAGGGTGTCTACAATCAGGAGGTAGCCTTGGCCGCGACCATCGACTTTGCCAAGCTGATTGGCAGTGAGGCTCTGCAGGGTCTCTCGGCCTTCGGCGAGACTCGTTACCGGGATAACCGAGGAAATGCCAATCCCAGAGACACTGTCAAGTCGAGTGGACTCTTCAATCCTTCGCATTTTAGTTCGGGGGTTGGTTGGCGTCTGCTCACCTTTGGCCTGAAGTATTCCACTCCAGAAATGTTCGGAGCCGAGGAATTCCTGACTTTGACCGGCGGATGGGTGCGTCCGCAAAAGGAGTTTATCAACCAACCGCTCTCCAAGCTTTTCATGAACAATGCCATCGAAAGCTCCAAGGGGGGAGTGGGGGGCAATATTCCCTTCTCCTCAAGTTTCTCAACTTGGGGGGGGACGGTGGAGTTACAACCTCTGCCATGGCACTACCTCAAAGCGGGCCTCTTCATGGCGTTTCCGCAGGCTACTTCGTCGGATAATAATGGTCTGATGTTCCAGGGCTACACCCCGGATCCATCCCGCAATGACCTGTTCTTTATGGGTGAAACGGGCATCACTCCTGAATTCGGGGCTTCCAAGTTACCCGGCCATTACGCCTTCGGTGGATATGTTTATGGAGTCGACGAGACTTATGGTGGCAATCGATACGGCTTCTATATTCAGGCAGATCAGATGCTATTTCGAGAGCAAGGGACAAAAAACTCCTCCCCCGAGAGAGGCCTCCAAGCGGAAGTGCCAATTGGAGAAGGGCTAGACTTTGGGGAAACGATCTTCTCTAGCCAAGGGCTCCGTCTTTTCAGCCTTCTTACGGCCGCGCCGTCTTTCAATAATAACTATCCCTTCTATGCTCACGTGGGCCTTGTTTATGAGGGGGTGATTCCAGGCAGGAACGAGGATCAATTGATGGGCGCGGTGGGAGTGGGTGAGTATTCTAACAAAGTAGGCGCAACCAATTCGACGGTTATGGAAGTGGGCTACCGGGTGCAACTCAATGGGTGGGCCTTTATCCAGCCTTATTTTCAGTACCTTGCCCAACCCAATGGCACCACCAAAGTGGCGAACGCCTCCATCATCGGCTTCTTGGGTGGAGTAAATTTCTAAGTCCTGGGATCGTGGGTTAGCTCTCGCTAGGACGGTTTGGTCCTAGCGGGTTTCCGCTTGCTCCAGAGGCGCTGCATCTTACGCTCTCAACTATGAAAATTGGCCTCATCGGTTGTGGTAAGATGGGCTCTGCCCTTATTCAGGGCGTACTCGCTGCCAAGGTCTGCCAATTTGCGGATATCCTTGTCTACGACCGGGTGCTGGAGTCGGCGAAAACTCTGGGGAAGGAAAGCGGAGTGCTGGTGGCGGCAGGTAACCGTGAGGTTGCCAAGAAGACGGAGATCATCTTGCTCTGCGTTAAACCCAACGATGCCCTGGCCGTTCTGGCCGAGGCGCGAGTCGAGCTCGAGGGCAAACTTCTCATCAGCATTGCTGCCGGGGTGACCATCGCTTCCTTGCAAAAAGCGGCGGGCCAAGGTTGCCGTATTGTCCGGGTCATGCCCAATACTCCGGTTTTGGTGAGAAAAGGTGCCTCCGCTTATGCCCTAGGTGAAGGGGTGAGCCAGGAAAACGTCTCGGCGATGGAACAAATTTTCACCTCTGTTGGCCTCGCATTTTCTGTCGAGGAATCTTTTCTGGATGCGGTAACTGGCTTGAGCGGAAGTGGTCCGGCCTACGCCTACCTCTTCATCGAGGCTTTGGCCGAGGGAGGAGTCCAGATGGGATTGTCCCAAGAATTGGCGATGGAGTTAGCCGTGCAAACGGTGGCAGGCGCCGCCGAAATGGTCTCTCAAACTAAGCAACATCCGGTCGAGCTTCGTCAGATGGTAACCAGTCCGGGAGGGACCACCGTGGCTGGTCTGGCAGCCTTGGAGCGGGGGAGAATGACAGATTCCCTCAAGGATGCGGTCCGAGCGGCCACCCTGCGTTCCCGTGAGCTGGGCTCCCGTCACAACCAAGAATAAAGTGGCTCGGCTTTTTCGACTTTGGGGTGCCATAGCGCTCTCTCTCTTTGTCCCCGAGCAGCTTGAGGGGCAAGGGGATGTTTTGGAGGTGGCTCCTCCTTCGTCATCGACAGCAGACCTTTTGTCCATTCTGCCGGAGGTAAGGTTGCCGCTGGAGACCTTGGCGGTTTCACAGGTGCAAAGCGAAGGCATGGCAGCCTTTCAGCGGGGTGATTTTCAAGAGGCTCGCGAGGCCTATTTACGGGTTCTGAGGGTTGAGCCAAGCAATCGCTCGGCTCTGGCTAATCTCGGGGCTACCGAGTACCGCCTGGGCAACAACGAAGACTCCGAGCGTCTGCTGCGGCGAGCCTTGCAGCTCAAGACGGATAATCCAACGGCCTGGCTCAACCTGGGAATCCTCTACCTTGATCAGGATCAACCCATGCTTGCCTTGGGCGCTCTGGCTCATGCGGTGGCCTATGCGCCGCGCGACCCCTTGGCCCGCAACTACCTCGGGGTGGCGGTTGGGCGCAATCGTTGGTTTGACGCGGCCGAGAGGGAATTTCGTCAGGCCATCGAACTACGCCCCGATTACGCTACGGCGCACTTCAATCTCGCAGTTTTCTGTTTGGAGCGAAATCCTCCTGCGCTCGAGTTGGTCCGGAGGCATTACCATAAGGCGATCGAGCTGGGAGCAGCCCCCGATGGGTTAATCGAAGAGGCCCTTAAGTAGATGCTCCCCCTCTCCTCCTTGGGAGCGACTGGAGGAGTAATTCTTCATCTCGACGGGTTGCCCTCGAATCAAAAAACAGCCACTATGCAGACTCGTGTTTCGTTATTTGGTCAACCTCTGCTGCATTTTAGGAAGCCTTCTCTCGCTCTCTGCCGCCACCCCGGCTCCGTCGATCCATGGTAAGGCGGCCATTGTTGTCGATGTTCAATCCGGTCGGGTGCTCTATCACAAAAATTCCCGCGAACGCCGGGCGGTGGCGAGCACCCAGAAGTTGCTTACCGCCTTGCTCATTGCCGAGTCGGGAGACCTCTCCAAGAAAGTAACGATCAGACCAGAGGACACCGCGGCAGCTCCGACCAAGCTTTACTTGAAATCGGGTCAGACCTACACCCGCAATGACCTGCTGACCGCTCTTCTAGTAAAAAGCCCAAACGATGTCGCTTGTGCCCTCGCCCGAGACAATGCCGGCAGCGTGACCGCTTTTGTTCAAAAGATGAATCAACGGGCCAAGTTGATGGGAGCCACCTCTTCCCGCTTCCTCAATCCTAATGGCCTGCCCGCCAGGAAACAGTATTCCACGGCGAGGGACCTTGCCATCATTGCCCGCAATGCCTATGCCAATCCGGTGATTCGCCGGATTGTTGCCCTAAAAAGTTTCGAATTTCGCTTTGCTAATGGACGGACGCGTAAACTGGTCAACACCAACCGGGTACTTCGGCAGGCACCTTTTTGTAATGGAATGAAGACAGGATATACCAACGCCGCCGGGCATTGCCTGGTCTCTAGTGGAGAAAATAAGGGGCGCGATGTCATTGCGGTTATTCTTGGGAGCAACAAAAGCCATGTTTGGAAGGACTCCGAGAAACTTCTTAAGTGGGGGTTGCGGCTTTGAGTTCCGGTCCAAGGCAGTCCACCGGCACCCTCATTGACTATGTTGCCGAGCTGAACGAGCAGCAATTGGCTGCGGTCACCTCCCCCGGCGGGGCCTCCCTCGTCATTGCGGGGGCGGGCAGTGGCAAGACCCGAACTTTGACCTACCGAGTGGCCTGGCTGCTGGAGAATGGAATCAAACCATGGAATATCCTGCTCCTTACTTTCACCAACAAGGCGGCGCGGGAGATGACCAGTCGTGTCAGTGAATTGCTGGGTCCTGATTCCGATGGAATCTGGGGTGGGACTTTCCACTCAATCGGTAACCGCATCCTTCGGCGGCACGCGGAGGCGATCGGTTTTCGGCCCAGTTTCACCATCCTCGACCGTGAGGATCAGACACAATTATTGAAGAGCACGGCCCGCGACGCCGGGGCACCTCTGAAGGATAAGCGCTTTCCCAAAGCAGACGTGCTGGCTGAGCTGTTCTCTCTCTCTTCAAATACGGGGCGTCCCCTCGAGGAAATTGTCCATGACCGTTTCGGTTATTTTGAAGGAATCACGGACACCATCACCAAGGTCCGAACCGCTTATGAGCGACGGAAAAAGGGGGCCAATGCCATGGATTTTGACGATCTCCTCATCCGAACCAACGAGCTTTTGCGGGGACATTCCGAGGTGGCGGAGCACTACCGCGAGCAGTTCCGCCATGTCCTGGTCGACGAGTACCAAGATACCAATCTAGTCCAATCGGACCTTGTTCATTTGTTGGGCTCGAAACATGGAAATATCATGGTGGTGGGGGATGACGCCCAGTCGATTTATTCTTGGCGCGGGGCCAATTTTGAAAACATTCTTAAGTTTCCTGAACGCTACGAGGGGGCACGAACTTACCAGATCGAGACAAACTACCGCAGCGTTCCTGGTATCTTGGAAGTGGCCAATGCGGCGATCAAGGGGAATGCCCGTCAATTCGAGAAAAATCTGCGGGCCTGGCGCAAGGAAGGTGCTCGACCGATCTTGGCCGAGCTACCGACCAACAACGACCAAGCCAGCTACGTCGTCTCGCAAATCCTCGAACTTAATCGTCAGGGGCTCGAGTTTCGTGAAATGGCGGTACTCTATCGGGCCCATTTCCACTCGATGGAGATTCAGCTTGAATTGACCCGCCGAGGGATCCCTTTCGAACTCACCAGCGGCCTCCGGTTTTTTGAGCAAGCCCACATTAAAGATGTGGCGGCCTTCTTGAAGTTTTCCATCAATCCGACGGATGAAACCGCCTTTCGCCGGATGGTTCGTCTCTTGCCAGGGGTGGGAGAAAAGACGGCGGATAATCTGTGGTCGGTGGTCAAGGCAGGGATTGCCTCTACGGCTCCCTTTGGTGAGGTCCTGCGCTTAGCCAAGCCCCCCTCTCGGGCTGCTAAGATTTGGGAGCAGTTGGCTGACACCCTCGAAGAAATCGCTCCGGAACGGAAGCCGATCGCTCCGGATCGGGCCATGGAAACAATCATGGAGGCCTTCTATGAAGAGTACATGAAGGCGGAGTTTGCCAATTATGAAAATCGGCGTGAAGATTTGCGTACTCTCACTGGCTACTCCCGTCAGTTTAGTTCGACCGAGGACTTTCTTGCTCAGGTTGCCTTGCTCACCAACGTCGATGGTGCCGGTTCCAAGCGGGATACCGATACAGATCGGGTGGTACTTTCTTCGGTGCACCAAGCCAAGGGCTTGGAGTGGCGGGCAGTTTTCGTGGTTTGGCTCAGCGAGGGGATGTTCCCCGGATCACGTTCAGTGGAAGATCCCCAAGCATTAGAGGAAGAACGGCGTCTTTTTTATGTCGCGGTCACCCGCGGGCGCGACCACCTCCATCTTTGTTACCCACAGATTCGCCTCAACAGTGGCTACGGAGAACCATTTCAACGACGTTCACGATTCATTGCCGAACTGCCTGAGCATCTCCTCGATAAACCCGGGGCCGATGAGGCACCGAGAAAGCCTCGGGCGGCGGTGGTGAAAAAGCCCGCCAGTGGCGACTGGTGGTACTGAGAAGTACTAGGAGAAGCTTTCCTCAACCTCACCTGACGGAGCCTTGCCTTAGGCTAATTCTTGGCGTCTGAACCAGGGGAAGGCGCCGGGATAGAAACCGCTCCCCCTTTGATCAGCTCTATAACGAGGAGGATGCCTCGGGGGGTGACCTTGACTCCGGGAAGGAGGGCTTCCGCAGCGAGAGATTTTTCGCCTAGATCATGGCCGCAGACTGCAAAAATCACCCCATGCTTGATCATTTTGGCAACCTGCTCGGCGTAGGGATTGGATTCTTCCGTCCCGGTTTCGGCTCCGTAAGCTGCGTTGTTAAGGATGATCGGGATGGCATTGTCATCGATTACCGCCGTAATGGTGCCTTTGATATCTGATGTTTTGTAGGCATCTGTCAGGTCCTCCAGCATGGAGAGGCCCGCCGGTTCACTTCCCGCCATTTGCAGGCCATCAATATAAAGGACACAGTCTGCTTCTTTGAGGGAGATCGGTAGGGTGCCCTCTTCGGCTTGCACCGGAATGAGGGAAGCGAAAAAGAAAAAGAATGTTGCGGCTAAGAGAAAATGCATGACCAGCGAATTAAAGACGAGGTCGCCTTTGGTCAATCAATTTCTCTGAGGATAAAACGGTAGCGAGATAGATTCTTGTCCAATAAATCCGTGTATTTCTGCTTCGCCAGATTTCCAAGTAATGATGACTGCTCCACACTTTTCTTGATGGAAAAGCTTGGCCCCGCTCGCTCTCAGGCGTTGGCGCAGTGACCCTTCGTCGATCCCTTCACTAAATGGATCGGGGGCGGCAAGAATGATGGCCTTGGGCTGTACGGCCGCGAGGAATGCTGAGGTGGCAAAGATGTCGTTGCCATGACGACCGAAGACAAGGATGTCGGCCGGCAATTTTTCGGGATTGGTCTTGAGTAGATTGTTCTCCATCACCACCCCGGCATCGGACATGAGGAGGGTACGAATACCGTGAGAGACGATGAGTACCACCATGGTCTGGTCGTCGGCTTGGCGAGCCTGCTGCCCTGGATCTGGGGTGAGGATGGTAACGCTGGTATCCGGCCCTGCCTTGTTGGTGTCTCCCGGCAGAGCCAATGATTTAGGTAAGGCTTTTTTTTCGAGGGTTGCCTGGAGGGTGCGGCGGGTGGGTGATCGGTCGCGTAGGACCGAGTCGAGCAAGCGCCGAGGTGGCGTGGTTTGTACGAGAGAGAGGATGCCTTCCACATGCTCGGTATCTCCATGGGTAACCACCACGTTATCGAGTTGTCCCACTCCTGAGGCCCGCAGGGTAGGGGTGATGATTTGTTCGAAATCGTAGGCGGTGCCGGCATCGAAAAGCCAGGCGCTGGCTGGGGTGCGAAGTAGTTGGGCACCACCCGTTCCAAGATCAAAGACGGTGAGGCGCGCCGGTGGCTGCATCCAACCCGGTGGAAGATGAAACCAAGCGCCAGGTAGAGTTGCCGCCGATTGTATCCCAGCAAGGAGGATGGAAGTGAGCGCCCAATTTGTCTGGTTGCAGATAATGGCCAAGGAGGAACTGATCATCCCAGTGGTGAGCGCCAGCATGGAGACACTGAGAATGGCGAAGGCTAAAGGTACTGCGAGGATATTGGCGGGAATGGCGATGATCGGGGCGAGGTGAAAAAGCCCGATGGTCAGGGGTAAGCTGCCCGCCCAAGCCGCGGAGGATACCGCCAAGGTGGCGGCCGCGCTCCGTCCGAGATGCGCCCCGGCTTTCTCCCAACCGCGATAAAGTTTAGGCGGTAAAAATGGATCGGGCTGGAGGTGGAAAGCGAGCCACCGATTGAGCGGGGGGGCGAGGAGGATGATGGAAGTAACAACGGAGAAGGAGAGTTGGAAACCGGGAAGGAAAAGCTGGTTAGTGTCGAAGCCAAGGAGGATAAGGGCCGCCGCAGCCAAGCTGTTGCCCGGAGTAATAGGTCGGTCGATGAGGAAGCCACCGAGGGCGAGCGAGATCATGGTGGCGGCGCGCAGACTGGAGGGTTTGGCTCCGGTAATTAGGGCATAGAAAAAGAGAAGAGGCACGATAACGAAAATAGCCTGACGGCGGTTGAGGCCGAGTGGGCGGAGAATCAGCCAGAGCAAAAAACCGAACATCCCGACGTGGAGGCCAGACACCGCAAAAAGGTGGAGAGTTCCCGTCTGGCGGAAGGCGGGGATGAAGGGCTTGGCCTCCTCCTGACGTACACCCAAGGTAATCCCCGCAATGATGGCTCGGATGACTCCGTCTTGCTCGAGGCCGAGTCCGAGGGTGTGTAAGACCCAAGTCCGAGCCTGCAGTGCTGCCGCTCTGATCGGTGAGCCCTTATCTCGGGCTAACATCTGGGACGAACTCGGATCACTCGAACGGAGTTCGAGGAAGATGCCCTGTCGAGCAAGCCATCCCTCGGTATCGAATTGATCGGGATTGCGGGCCGAGCGCGGCCTTGTCAGAGTTCCCTCGATCGTCCAGCGGTCGCCGTAGCGTGGCACCTCAAGAGCCGTCCACTGGACCACAAGGGCCCCGTCTAAGGGCAACGTCTCTCCGTTGATTGTCCAAGTCTCGGCGCGCAACCGAGCCCGCCAGTGACTCGTGTGGTTTTGCCCGCGCCTTATTTCCTTGGGCTCATTGGTTAAGATTCCGGTGAGGACCACCGTGCGAGGTGGGGGGGCGAGCGTCTCAGCCCACCGCAGGGCTGGGTTATCTTGCCATTGCCAGAGATGAATCAAGGCAAACGCTCCGGCGGCAGTCATCCAGATGGCAGGAAGTCCGAGGCGCCCGCGAGCGAGGGCGAGGCCGGTGATGGTGAGGGCAAGAAGTAGTTCTGGCGGTGGTGAGGCGTGGTCCGCAATGAGGATGCCAACAACGGAGGCAAGAGCCACCCCCGCCAAGGGAACTCGGGGAGGAGATGGTGAGATCATTTCTCTTAATTAGCAAATTTTGGGAGGCCCAATTCGCTGGTTTGGGAGCTCTCGAAGGAGAGACTCCTCGTTTCTTGGGGCCTGCTCTGATCAGGGGAGGTGCCCGCCTTGAGGGAGTGAGTCGACTGGAAATTTAGGCTCCAGTGAAGGGGGGGCGTTTTTCTCGTTTTGGCCGTGCCGTGAAAGTTGCCGACGTTTTCCTCCGCCCCCCAGTCTTTAGTCTCGAAAATTGCGAGCGCGCCAGTGCCCCAAACCGCGAAAGTGGCGGGGAAAAAGATCCCGTGGGTAGGAGAGATGGCCTTCCTCCCCCTACTCAAACGAGACTGGACTGGTGAGGAGTTCTTCGTAGCCGGAGTTAAAAAAGGTATCCATCATGAGCTAAGCGTCAGGCAAAGGTGCCTCCACATGGTAACGATGGTTGGCCTAGTAAGGAAGATTCTGTGCTCTGGCGGGCGGTTGCTTAAGCCTGTTTTCACTTTAGATGGCAAAAATCCAAGGGAAGGTTTGGGAGGGGCGGAGGTTCACCGGAAGGTATTGCGGCGTGGAGAGCTCTCGCTCATTGCCTAACTTGCTCCTTGAGCAAGCTGAGGCAAGGTTGCCACATCCTTGGGATGAGGGGCAAACACGTAGCCTGTGACCGAGGTGACGGTTGGGATTGTGCCGGCCGCTCCTAGGGTAGCGAGGCCGGCCTGAGTCAGGCTGTGGGGTTTCCCTACGCTTCGGAGGTAGCTGATCAGACTCGGGTCGGGAAGGCCTCTTTCGCCGGCAAAGCAAAAGACCAGCTCGAGAGACTCTTGCCACCGCTCCAAAGTAGGGAAATGTCAGGAAGAGGAATCTCGTGGTGGGGAGGGAAGGCCTTCCTCAGTTAAAGGAGAACGGGCTGTAG
>Ga0307488_10004247_pt1 | contig 11955 bp, 18 predicted proteins | sample SB02metaG_FD_202248 | JGI IMG/M metagenome (GOLD analysis project Ga0307488, IMG submission 202248) | Sea-ice brine microbial communities from Beaufort Sea near Barrow, Alaska, United States - SB 0.2 | ecosystem: Environmental > Aquatic > Marine > Coastal | place: USA: Alaska | collected...
CAAGCGTTTGTAGCTGATCACGAACTCAATGTAGTTGCATGTCTTACGGAGGTTATGGCTAATGTCAAATTCAATTAGGTTAACACTATACACTCAAAACGCTTGTCCATTTTGTGATATCATGAAATCAAAGTTAACTCAATGGGGTTATAACTATGATGTAGTTAATCTAAACCAGCGTACTGAAGCTAAAAGCTTTATGAAGATCGCAGGCCATAAGACAGTGCCACAACTATATTGGAATAAACAGCATCTCAATAAAATTGATACCGTTATGTTTACGAAAGATTATCTTGAAGAACAACTTGACTTAGATAACTACCAAGGTGGAGTGGAAATGTTTCAATGAATCCATTTGAATTTGTAAACGATATCACAAACGGTAAGTCAAACATTATGGTTGACGACATTACCGAAAAAGCATACAATCCTTATATGGTCAATCGAAGCTTATCGTACTTTCATGATTGTGTTTTGATGGCTAATGAAATGAATATTAACCACCAACTGGATAAGCGCCTACAATTTGATTTTCTTATAAATATTGTTAGGAAAAAGAAACGTTTTTCCAAATGGGCAAAAGCTCAAAAGAGTGACGACATTGAAGTGATTCAGGAATATTATGGCTATAGTAATAATAAAGCACGCCAAATCCACTCCCTTCTATCGTCAGAGCAAATTGATGAATTAAAGAAGAAGGTTAACCGAGGTGGAAAAAGATAATAATAATATTGTAGAATGGACGGTCACCTCAATGTTAGAGGTGACTTTGGAAGAGCCTGATGATTTCCTTAAAGTAAGAGAAACACTGACTCGAATTGGTGTAGCGTCTCGAAAAGACAATACTCTTTTTCAATCGTGCCATATTCTCCATAAACAAGGACGGTATTTTATCGTTCATTTCAAAGAATTGTTTTTACTTGACGGTAAGAAATCTAATCTAGAAGAAAACGATATTGCACGACGTAACACTATTGCTACGTTGATGAGTGATTGGGGTTTACTGTCTATCGATAATAAAGATCAGGCACAACCACTTGCACCGCTCAGACAGATTAAGATTATTCCTTTCAAAGAAAAAGTAAATTGGACATTACAGCCAAAATATAATATTGGAAACAAATGAATTACAACGGGTGGGAACGTGACTACTTAGAAAATAAACAAGCTTATGACAAATTATTTGAAGAAGCTTGTTTAGCAGGTGAGCAAGATGTTTCCACCAGTTTCCTTGAAGAAGAAATAGCAGCAATTGCAAATAAGAAGTATGCGGTAACATGTGCTAGTGCTACCGACGGTCTTATTTTTGCATTACAAGCGTATAACATTGGACCTAGAGATGATGTCTTAGTTTCAGACTTTTCTTGGATATCGTCTGCTTCATGTGTTTCTGCGGTTGGAGCCAATCCAATCTTTGTTGATATTGACAGAAATACATTTGAACCATGTCTCCATAGCATTAAGACGATGGTTACAGAAAATACATGTGCTATAGTATATCCAACACTTTTTGGTAGAATGTCTCCAAACATTCATGAAGTGGTTAAATGGTGTAAAGACAATAATATTATTTTTATTGAAGACTCTGCGCAATCACTTGGTGTTGAACTTAATGGCGTCAAGGCCGGATCTATTGGCGATATTAGTGTTTATTCTTTTAATGATAATAAAGTAATTGCTGGATTTAATGGTGGCGGTGCTGTCATGACAAATCAAAAAGACATACAAAAAGTTGTTACTCGCCTTGCATATCATGGACGAGGTACTAGTTCCTCTGATAGAAATGTTACGATGCTCGGTCGTAATTCTAAAATGTATTTGATGAATGCTAAAGTAATTAGTATGAGATTAAAAAGTATGGCTAAATGGCAAAAGCGTAGAAACGAAATTGCTGAGCAATACAACCAGTTCTTTAAAACTAAAAAAGAAATAACGATACCAGAACATTATGAAAACTTAAATCACAACTATCATAAGTACGTAATACTATTTGATCAGCCAAAACATAGAGATGCAGTAGGTGGTAACATACACTATCCTGATCCAATATCTCATAACTCTTTTTATGCTAAAACACTATCAAAACATACCACACATAATGCAAAAGAAATTAGTGACAAGATTATGAGTCTACCTTGCCATGCATGGATGACTAATGATGAAGTCGAAGAAATATGCGATAAAATTGACCACGTATTGTGGAGCTCGTATATATAGTAACGGATGCCGAGAGATCGGGTCCGTACCAACTGTCCATTAAACGGAGGTTACCATGACAGGAACTTATGCATTGCCACGTCAGGCATTCATTGGGTTTGATCGCATTTTTGATCAACTCGAAACAATTCACAGCCAAGCTAAGGATACATATCCACCACATAACGTTGTTCGCGAAGGTGAATTTAGATACATTGTGGAGTTAGCGGTTGCTGGATTTACCGAAGCAGATATTACTCTTGAAGTAAAAGATCATATTCTTACAGTCAAAGCTCAACGCGAGCAAAGACGAGATCAGGATAAGTATTTACATAAAGGCATATCAGCGAGGAAGTTCACAAAGTCATTTCGTCTCTCAGAATATACTGAGGTACGAGGAGCGGAAATGAAGGATGGCATACTTGCGATTGGCCTCGAAGTAGTACTTCCCGAAGAGAAGCGTCCCCAGACAATTACAATTAATAGTCATAAGGGGAAATCAAATGACAACAATAGTCTTACAAGGCTTTTCACTAGCTAGCAATAGCGTATTCAGTGCAATTTCAGGATTTTTTGGTAGCGTAACTGCAGCTATTCAGCTTAGCCGCCAAGTTAAAGCGAATGAGCAAATTGCCGGTTACTTACTAAAAGAATATCCTGATCACACATACCAATCCTTGCTTGCAGAACTCAACTACAAAACCATTCAAAACGGTACTGTGAAATGATGAGGTTCTTTAAAGCTTGGATGAAAAGCATCAGCCAGACTCCGGCTGAAAAGTATTTAGCTCAATCACATGATTTATGTGAGCTAGAACTTCGGATGAAGGAACTTAGACGCAAAGGTATCTGGATTTAATGTGGCCCTACAACGAAGATGAATGGGAAGCATTAGCCTAATATAAATAAGAGGGAACGGGTTGCTGTTCCCTTTTTCTATTGGAGGTTCACATATGGAAAAAGAATGCAAAAAGTGTGGCCATAGTTGCCATTGTACAGAAGGCAATTGCTATGATTGCGTAAACGACGTTTGTACTAGTTGTGATTGCGAAAACAAACAAGACATACCAGACTCATTTATTAAAAGGAACTAGATGTCTAAAATAAATGTGCAGTCCCTCGATCCTGCTAAGCGTGATTGGGAGTATGATGATGATGGAACAAGAATATATAAAGTAACAGCTGGAAAACCAGTTAAAACACCATATAAAGACGATTACGAAAAATGGAAAGAACGGTTCGGTCATGACTGGGAACCGAACGACGATGACTTACCATATTATGTGGATTTACCTTAGGAGAAAATTATGAATATAGATCAGTTAAGAGAGGAGTTAAAAATCGATGAAGGAGTCAAATATGAAATCTATTTGGATCATCTCGATCTCCCTACATTCGGTATTGGTCATCTTGTTCTTGATGATGATATTGAGCATGGACAGGCAGTTGGCACAGTGGTTAGTGTGGAAAGAGTCAACGAATGCTTCGCTAGCGACGTCGCCGTGGTGCTCTCAGAGTGCAATATACTATACCCCGATTTCGAAACACTGCCCGAAGAAGTCCAACTAATCATTGCTAACATGATGTTCAACATGGGTAGACCACGTTTATCTAAATTCAAAGGTATGAAACGTGGCGTAGACGCTCAAGATTGGAATGCGGCCGCCGACGAAATGGTGGATAGCGCTTGGTATCGCCAAGTCACTAACCGCGCTGATCGTCTAGTTCAGCGGATGCGAGCTATTGGTTAGCGTTACTGATAAAGCACGTGAGTATCTTGCTCAAGTTGGCCAACCAAACGTCTACCTTTCGGTGAAAGGCGGCGGTTGTTCTGGTTTTACTTACGTGTGGGAAATGACAACAGAAGAAGCCACTGTTGATAATTTAGTCGTGGATCCAATGGCTGAAATGTTTGTACTTGGATGCACAATCGATTACGTCACCGAACTTGGTGGATCGTATTTGAAAGTCATAAACCCTAATGCAACTGCTTCCTGCGGTTGTGGCGAATCATTCGCAGTATAAAGGAATTAATAATGTTATCTAAAATTTTAGTAGCGGGAGCATTGTTTCTCGCATCCATGTCGTTTTCCGTAGCGGCTGAACCATTCAAAGTTGGCTTTGTGTATGTTGGCCCAGTTGGAGATCATGGCTGGACGTATATGCATGATGAAGGCCGTAAACAAGTAGAAGCACACTTCGGTGATGCTGTTGAAACAATTTATGTTGAATCAGTACCAGAAGGTCCAGATGCAGAACGCGTAATGCGTGATATGATTGCAGAAGGCGCTGATATGATTTTTACAACATCATTTGGTTATATGAATCAAACGCTTAAGGTTGCAAAAGATCATCCTGAGATTATCTTTGAACATGCAACTGGTTATATGACTGCACCAAATGTATCTGTCTATTCATCACGTTTCTATGAAGGACGTTACATTCAAGGTGTGATTGCAGCTCATATGTCAAAGACTGGCAAAGCTGGATATATTGGATCGTTTCCTATTCCAGAAGTGATTCGTGGAATCAACGCGTTTTATCTCGGTGCTAGTTCTATTAATCCAAACTTTGATGTAGATATTATATGGGTTAACACTTGGTACGATCCGGGTAAAGAAGCAAACGGTGCAAAAGTCTTGATGGCAGAAGGTGCCGATATTATTACTCAACATACAGATTCACCAGCTCCACTAGCAGCCGCAGGTGCAGCAGGAATCCAAGGCTTTGGTCAAGCATCAGACATGATTACCTTTGCACCAAAGACACAGCTAACAGCGATCCTTGATATTTGGGGTCCATATTATGTTGAGCGAATTGCAGCTGCTATTGACGGAACTTGGGAAACTACCAACACATGGGGTGGTATGGATACAGGAATGGTTGGCATGGCTGACTATACTAATATGCCAGCAGAACTTGCAGAGGTAGCACAACGACTTCAAGATGATATTACTTCAGGCAAATTCAAGCCTTTTGGTGATACACCTGATGCAGAACTTGGTGGCATGATGAAATACGTCGATGGGATCGACGCTAAAATCCCGCAATAAAATAACAATAACGGCAGACATTGCTCATTATTTTGTTTACAAATGTGACGTAACGTGATATAATTATCTTTGAAGGTTGGAGGTAATATGTCTTTTTATACTAATGTCTGCCGTTATGGCAATACTATTTTATATCGTGGCTACAATGCGCATGGTCATCGAATCTATAAACGTGATAACGAATTTAAACCTACGTTTTACACTGAAAGTAAAACACAAACCGAATGGCGATCTCTAGATGGTCGCAATATTGCGCCTATTCAAATGGACAATATGCGTGAAGCTAAAGAATGGCTTCAAACAAACAAAGATGTTGCAGGCCGTAAGATCTTTGGCAATCACAAATACTTACAACAATATATTACACAACGGTTTCCGCGTGACATAGAGTTTCGTCGTGAATTCATTGACGTTGGTACATTCGATATTGAAACTGAATATGAAGATGGCTTCCCTGAACCAGCTGAAGCATCTCAAAGAATTTTGTCTATCACATACAAATCAAGTAAATCAAAACTATATCATGTATGGGGTTATGGCGACTTCGATACTGAAGCTTCTCTCATCAAACCAGTTCGTTATTACCGGTGCCGTGATGAAGCAAGTCTACTTACAAAGTTCCTAGACTTCTGGTCAGATCCTGATAAAACTCCAGACGTAATTACTGGCTGGAATATTCGATTCTTTGATGTTCCATACCTTGTTAATCGCGTAGCCAAAGTAATAGGGATGGATGCTATTAAATCGTTTTCTCCTTGGAAAATGGTTGACCATCGTGAAATTACACGTCGTGGTAAAGCATCAGTTGCATACGATATCAAAGGTATTGAACAACTCGATTATCTTGAGCTATTTCAAAAGTTTGGTTATTCGTATGGCGCACAAGAATCATATGCATTGAACCATATTGCCTATGTTGTACTTGGTGAACGTAAGCTTTCGTTTGAAGAAGCAGGTAACCTAAAGAACCTGTACAAACAAGATTTTCAAAAGTACATTGACTATAATATGAAAGACGTCGAGCTAGTTGATCGCATCGAAGAAAAGATGGGGTTGATTACCTTAGCTATGACTATGGCTTATCGTGGTGGTGTCAACTACTCTGAAACGTTTGGCGTTACTTCGATATGGGAATCAATTATCTATCGTAAGCTATTATCTGAAAAGCGTGCATCTCTAGTATTTGCTGGAGATTCTATAAAAGCTAAGTTTGCTGGTGGTTACGTAAAAGAACCGCATGTTGGCGCACATGATTGGGTAGTTTCTTTTGATTTGAATTCTCTATATCCTAATATTATTGTTCAGTGGAATATGAGTCCTGAGACTCTAGTGTCTGCTGGTCATACAAGTGGCGTTGAATACTACATGGAATCGTCTCAATATAAAGGCAATGATTGTTTAGCTGCAAACGGTAGTACGTATCGTAAAGATGTTGATGGTGTTATTCCAAACATTATTATCGACTACTATGCTGATCGTAAACTAATTAAAAAGCAAATGCTTGAAGCTGAATCTGCTTATCAAAAGACAAAGACTAAAGAACTGGATAAAGAGATCAACAAGCTTAATAACCAACAAATGGCTATTAAGATCCTGATGAACTCTTTGTATGGCGCTCTCGGCAATCAATACTTCAAATACTTCGACCTTCGCCTTGCCGAGGGCGTCACACTTACTGGCCAATTAGCTATTCAATGGGCTGAACGTACAGTCAACGAGTTCATGAACAAAATCATGGAAACTACTGATGTTGATTACGTTATTGCTATCGATACTGATTCGCTCTATGTTAACTTTGGTTCAATGATCGAAAAGTTTACACCTAAGAATCCAGTGCAATTTCTTGATATGGTATGTAAAGACAAGATTGAACCAGTCATTGCTGCAGCATATGAAATGTTATTCAACAATATGAATTGCCATAAACCTCGTATGGAAATGGGTAGAGAAGTTATTGCTGATCGCGGTATCTGGACTGCAAAGAAGCGATACATACTTAACGTACACAATAGTGAAGGTGTTCAATATGCTGAACCAAAACTCAAAATTATGGGTATTGAGGCTATCAAGTCTTCAACGCCCGAAGTTTGTCGCGATAGGTTCAAGGAAATATTCAAGATCCTTGTCTCAGGCGGTGAAGCCGAAGCTCAAGCTTATATCAGAGACTTCAAGGCTGAGTTCAAAAGCTTACCGCCAGAGAAGATTGCCTTCCCTAGGTCGGTCTCCAATATTACCGACTGGTCGGATCGCAAAACGATTTACAAGAAGAGCTGTCCAATCCATGTACGAGGCTCGTTGCTCTTCAATAAATACATTAAAGAAAACAAACTTACAAAGAAGTACGAGCTAGTTACTAACGGCACACGTATTAAGTTTTGTTATCTTAAAATGCCAAATCCAATCCATGAAAACGTTATGGCATTTCCCGAGGTAATTCCGGAAGAGTTTAAGCTAGCACCTTATATAGATTACGATCGGCAATTTGAAAAAACATTTGTTGAACCACTTAAACTAATACTTGACGCGATCGGTTGGTCGCCTGAACCAAGAGCAAGCCTCGATGAATTTTTTGGATAAAAAGGTTTACTTTTATGTTAAAGTGTGATATAATATACAAAATGGAAAAGGAATACAAATATGGCAGCATATAAAAATAGTACTGATTGGGTTAAAGATATTAACGATATGCACGCTAAGTTTGGTGTACATAAATGGATGCATGCACAATTACAATCTGATAATGAACAAGGTCGTGAAAATATTAGAAAGTTTCTCGAGTTTCGTATGAACTTCTTAGATGAAGAGCTTACCGAAACAAAGAATGCCGTAAAAAACAATGACCCTGAAGAAATTGTTGATGGTCTTATTGACTTATGTGTTGTTGCTATTGGTACACTTGATGCTTTCGGTATTGATGCTTATAAAGCATGGAATCAAGTCCATACTGCTAATATGTCAAAAGAATCAGGTGTTAAACCATCCAGACCAAATCCACTTGGATTACCGGATTTGATTAAGCCTGAAGGTTGGACTGGACCAGATCATAGTGAAAATCATGCCAATCTCACTGACCTTATTTAAGAATATATTCGATAACAAAACTAACAAACGTATCGATGCACCTGACTTTGATGCGTTTGAATCTGTTTTGTACGACCTTTCAAAGAAACCGTTCGATGGTAAAGACAAAGCAATGCTTATGTCTCCTGCCATTTACGAACATAACACAACACGTAAGAATGATAATGTGATTGAGTGGGCCGGTTGGTGCGCTGTTGATGTTGATGACTACGTACCAAATGGAGACTTAAAAGATGATCTGGTTGAACGTTTTTCTGCCTATCGCTTTGTGTGTTATAGCACTGCCAGCTCTACGACTGATAAACCGAAGTTCCGTCTTGTTTTCCCACTTGATGAGCCTGTACCAAACGATAGAATCCGACAATTCTGGTTCGCACTTCAAACAGAACTTGGTGACCTTGGAGACAAGCAAACTAAAGACTTGTCTCGCATGTATTATATCCCTGGAAACTATGCTAATGCTTTCAATTTTATATTCAGCCACCATGACGGTTCTAATGTTGTACCATCTCGGCTAATATCAAAGCATCCAGCTCCTGTTAAAAACAACCTGAATAATTTCTTTGATAGACTACCTGAAGAAATGCAAAAAGAAATAACGCAATATCGTAAAGATAAACTTGATGCAAGCTTTGAATGGTCTTCATATCATGATTGTCCATTCTGGCCAAAACGAATTGCAGCTGAATATCAAACGATTAGTAACACTGGTTGGTATGCTAAAATGTATGCTATCATGGTTGCTGTTGGTGGTAATGCTGTACGTCGAAAGTATCCTATTACTTCCGCGGAAGTTTCTACACTATGTCGTCAATTTGACGAAGATAACGGTAATTGGTATAAGAACCGTCCACTTGATAAGGAGGCCGATCGTGCCCTTGAATACGTCTACAAAAACATATGATATCTTTAACATGGATATGAGCTTTAATATAAACGACATTCAGCTGGTATCTCAATGGCGAGAACGTGCCATGACAGAGGCAAAAGCAATTCACAGTAAGCCATCAACAGCTCGTGGTAGAATGTTAGATGAAATTTACGAAACATGTTTGTATGGTCATGCGCCAGAACAATACCTGATCGAAACTGGATGGATGGATGATGAGCGTCCATACAAAGATCTAATTGATCCACAAGGTGATAATGTGGAAATCAAAACAACAGAAAAGATGGCATTCGTACCATACGTTCTTTCTCGTTGCCAAACAGATAAGTTAGACACATGGAGAAACTACCCAGACATTGTCTACATCTTCATTAATAATAAACGAGAGACCGAATACGTACATGAAGGAACGTATCTTTGGAACGGAAGTAAATTCAAAAAAGTGAGCAGTTAGTGACATTCTGCTCATTATTTTGTTTACAAATGAAAAGAATTATGGTATAATATATCTATAAAATGGAAAAGGAAAGTTTACTGGAGAGAGTTTACTGGAGCCGAAAGGCTAGGATTAAGAATCACTGCAAAGCTCTCTAGGATTAAGAATCACTGCAAAGCTTCCATTGAGGAGAATATATTATGAATGCTTTAGTTGAACACATCAAAGCTCGCAATGAGATTTCTCGCCGTGAAATGGCTGAGAACCCTGGAACGTTTATCGGCATTACTGTCGAAGACGCTAAGCACTGGAATGACCAGGGCATCTATACTGTTGAACAGTATCAATTCCAAATGGATTACTATGGTCTGTACGATATACTTGCAGATCACACAAGTAAATCATACGCTCGTATGAAATTGAGTAATGCCAAGACTATGGCAGATCTCGATGCTATTTGGGAAGAGTGGAAACCACGCATTGAAGGAGAAACTGCGTAATGACTAAAGCAATCGAAGAATATTTATCAAACGGTGGTAAGATTACCATCTGTCGTCCATCAAACAAACGTCCTGAACAAAAGCGTTCACCGTTTTCTACGTTCAATCGTGGCGCAAAGAAGATCAACTTGCGGGATAACGGCTATGCGTAATGAGGCTTTTGTTTACGTTTGGCATAATACCACAAACGGAAAGAAGTACATTGGTTATCACAAAGGCGATACCAATGACGGTTACGATACGTCATCTAAAGATCCTGAGTTTTTGGAAGCAATGGCTCAGGGCTATATGAAACGTGAAATTGTTGCAGAAGGATCTGCACAAGCTATGATTGCTGTGGAAAGAACGATGTTGTTAGAAGTAGATGCAAAGAACAATCCTGATTATTACAATAAGTCAAATGGAGGAGGCAGCGAGTTAAAAGCTTATATCAAACCCTCTCTTGACGAATTTCAAGAACAAATTAAAAGCAAAGAATTTAAAGTTGTTCCAGTTGACAAGCAAGATCTTGTTTCTATGGAAAGATTTCAAGTCAGGTTTGACGAGCTAAATCCAAAGCACGTGCGAGAGCTGAAAGAAATCATCGACGATAATAATGGTGATACAACTAACTTTGATCCAGTTGACATCTTACGAGATTACTTTGGTAAAGAACAACACTTGTTGTTGAATGGTAACCAACGTCGTCAAGCTGTCCTTGATTCAAAGCGTGCTAAATACATTCAATGCCAGTTTATACCAAAAGAAGTATGGAAAAACTTTAGTAAGATTGAACTCGAAGCTTTGGCTAATCGGTTGAATAGAAAGCCAGCAAAGGCATCGTTGCCAGTCAATAAAGAAGATGCCATTAAGTATTTGAAAAGTGTACATGTTGAGGGAAGAGACATTGATACCGATCAAAACTTTGATGAGTTACACCTTAAGCTAGGATTCACTAAAGCTCAGGCAAGAAAGTTTATCAAAGCTGCACAGCAAGAAATTGATGATGCAAAAGCTGTACCTGCTGGAGCTGTTTGGATTGATTGGAAGACTGCTCGTAAGAAAGAAGCTCTTCGAATTGTAGAACAATATAGAGACAAAGACTCTATGGCTTTTCTCATGTCATCAGCTGGTCCACAAATGTGGCGTGCTCTTGAAGATTCTATTGAGTTTCCAAAGAAAAAACAAATGATCTTTGTAGTCTATCACACAAGTCCAACTGCAGAGTCTACTTGGTTTACAAAGTATCTTCCATTGTTTGAAAAGGTAATTAAATTGAGGCTAAATATCAACGTAAACTTTACCTATTTACCAACAATAGATCATTTAGCTGGTTTACAAGACAGCAAAAATGTGGTATAATAATAGTAACAATCGAGGTGATAATGAAATATTCTCTAGAAGTTCTCAAGCGCGCAGCTGAAGTACAATCAGCTAAAAGCGATGATTACCAAAATGCAAACTCACGGATCAAACAAGCTGACTATTATTGTCGTGGCTGTTCTACTCTCCTAGACACTATGCATGCCAAAGTTTTACGTATGCAATCTGTTATGGAAGCAATGGAACAAGATCCAAACTATGCTCAAAACTTCGAATCACTTGAAGATTCGTGTATCGATCTAATCAATTATGCTTCTTTCTTTGCTTCATACATGGCTGGCAAGATGGATGGCCAAGATCCAGATCGTGACTTTCTTAATCGACCTAAGCCAGAGTTAAAAATTAATGTTACAAAATGAAAAGATCCACATTGAAAATATTGGTGGCGAAACTGTAAAATCAGACCATCGCTATGTTGTAAAAGATAACAAGACACTT
>Ga0307488_10004249_pt1 | contig 11950 bp, 6 predicted proteins | sample SB02metaG_FD_202248 | JGI IMG/M metagenome (GOLD analysis project Ga0307488, IMG submission 202248) | Sea-ice brine microbial communities from Beaufort Sea near Barrow, Alaska, United States - SB 0.2 | ecosystem: Environmental > Aquatic > Marine > Coastal | place: USA: Alaska | collected 2017-05-06
AAGATTAGTTATTCTAATCCCAAAGCATAAAAATAATCAATTGAATAAACTTAGATTTAAGCTAAAAATCAGGCAGTTTTAAAACAATAATAATTACTGTGGGAAATAGCTATGTCACGTCGATCCGGTGGCCGTCAGGCCCGCTTAGCAGAACGTTTAGCGCCTTTAACTGAAGAAGCTAAACCCGTTCATCCAGGGGAAATTGGCGGTACTTTTATGCCACTTTCTGCAACCGCCATGTCGGCCATTGCCGACAATGCTTATCGTATTTTAGCAGAGGTTGGATTTGGACGGTCTACCCCCCATTGCACAGCAACTATGGTGGCCGCTGGGGCTATTATGGGCGCTGATGGTCGCTTGCGTATTCCGCGCAGTTTAGTGGAACATACCTTAACCATTTGTCAGCGCAATTTAACCCTGTACGGCGTTGATGCTAAACATGACTTAGAGCTCAATGGTCAGCGGGTACACTTTTCTACGGCTGGCGCTGCCGTGCATGTGTCTGACCCAGAAAACAACACCTATCGTAATTCCGCTACTGAAGACTTGTATGACATGGCCCGTATTGCCAACACCTGCGAACATATCCACATGTTCCAACGTATGTGTGTGTTAAGGGATATAGATGACCCAAAAACCATGGATTTAAACACCCTATACTGCTCAATTATGGGTAATAGCAAACATATAGGCACCAGTTTTACCGAGGCTGATCATGTGGCTGCTGGGCTAAAAATGCTGCACCATTTTTCGGGTAGTGAAGCCGCATGGCGAGCACGGCCGTTTGTGAGTATGTCTAACTGTTTTGTGGTGCCACCTATGACCTTTGCAGAGGAGTCTTTGGAATGCCTGCGGGTAGGTGTCGAGGGTGGTATGCCTATTTTACTGCTTTCTGCCGGACAAGCGGGAGCCACAGCCCCGGCGTTGCTAGCGGGCGCCGTTTCGCAAGCCTGGGCTGAATGCTTAGGTGGCTTAGTTTATGTTAATGCCATTAAACCCGGTGCGCCTGCGATCATTGGTACCTGGCCTTTTGTATCAGACCTACGCACGGGGGCCATGAGTGGAGGTTCTCCTGAACAAGGCATATTATCTGCAGCCTGTGCCCAAATGGGTCACTATTTCGATTTACCCACAGGCACAGCTTGCGGGATGACCGATGCAAAGTTTCCCGACTTTCAAGCTGGTGCTGAGAGGGCTTATACCGCCGTAGCTGCAGCGATGGCTGGTGCCAACGTGGTCTACGAAGCGGCTGGAATGTATGGTAGCTTAATGGGGGCTTGTCCAGAAAGCTTGCTCATGGACAATGACGTTTTAGGCGCTTGCATGCGCATGACCAAAGGCATTAAAGTGGATGAAAATAGTTTAAGTTTTGATGTAATCAACGAAGTGTGTATGGGCGGCAAAGGCCATTATTTAGGTTCAGAGCAAACCTTATCGGTAATGCAAAGTGAATATATTTACCCTACCTTGGGTGACCGAAGCAGCCCTAACGTTTGGGCTGAACAAGGTAAACCGGTATTGTTAGAGAAAGCCATAGCCAAGAAAAAGGAATTATTAGCCAGCTATTTTCCTACCCATATTAGTGATGAGGCTGACTTAGCGATACGCGCAGAGTTTGATATCCGCCTGACACGTCAACAAATTGGCCGTTAAGAGAACCCTATTATGAGCATACAATCCCATGCCCGCGTTGTTATTATTGGTGGCGGATCCCTCGGTGTTAACCTACTTTACCATCTCACAGAGGAAGGTTGGACCGATCTAGTGATGATTGAAAAGGGTGAACTCACCAGTGGCTCCACATGGCACGCTGCAGGCCTTTGCCCTAATTTTAATGGCAATCACACCCTGTCTAAAATTCACGATTACACCATCGAGTTGTATGACAAAATTCTACCTGCCAAAACTGGACTACCCTCGTCATTTCACAAGTGTGGCAGCTTGCGGGTGGGCTATACAGAACTAGAAGAACAATGGTTCCGTAACGTCATGAGCCGGGCCCACAACATTGGCTGTGAAATGCGCTGGGTGTCTAAAGAAGAAGCTAGGGTTATTAATCCGGTGATGAACTTTGACGGGGCTCGCTGTATCTTGTACACCCCTAATGATGGCCACGTGGACCCCACGGCTGTGGTCATGCCCCTGTCTCAATTGGCACGCGAAAATGGCGCGACTATTAGCCGCTTTAACCGTGTAACCGATATTAATATCCTGCCCCAAGGGGGTTACGAAGTCATTACTGAGCAAGGTAATATTATGGCCGAGCATGTGGTCAACGCAGGCGGTTGTTTTGCTCCAGAAGTGGGTCGCATGGTGGGTGTAAACGTGCCTATTATCAACCTAGAACACCAGTACCTAGTGACTGAAGATCATCCAGATCTGGTGGCTTTAGTTAAAGAACTGCCGGTCACTCGAGACTCCACTGCCGCGGCTTACATTCGCCAAGAGGGTCATGGTTTATTGGTGGGGCCATACGAAACCCGTGGTTCCAAACCTTGGGCCATTAACGGCATGGACTGGAATTTTGACCGCGAATTATTTGCTGGCGACCTCGTGCGTTTAATGCCTTGGCTAGAACGTTGCATGGAACTGGTGCCCCTATTCGCAGAGGTGGGAGTTAAAACCATTATTAACGGCCCCATTACCCACACCCCAGACGACAACTTCTTGGTAGGTCCAGTGGCTGGACTCACTAATTTCTGGAACATGACCGGCGCTTCGATTGGCATTGCCCAAGGCGGCATTGGTAAATACATGGCCCAATGGATGGTGCATGGCCAAACCGAACTCAATATGGCCTCGCTAGACAGCCGGCGCTTTGGTGATTGGGCTAATAAAAATTATTGCATCACCCGCGCAATTGAGTCTTACGAACGCATGTATGCCAGCGCCTCACCAACAGAAAACCGTCCCCATGGGCGGCCCATTCGCACGAGTCCATTACATACGGTCATGGCCCAAAAAGATGCAGTCCATTTTGTCACTGCAGGTTTTGAAAAGCCCGCTTGGTTTAAAACAGCCACTGTGCGCAGCGAAAGTGAGACTTGGGCCCATAACGAAGCCCATGCGGTGGTCGCAGAAGAATGTGCAGCGGTACAAAACACCTGTGGTATTACCGACATTAGTGGCACGGCTAAATTCCGTGTCACCGGAGCCGATGCTTACGCCTTCTTAGACCAGTTATCATGTAACAAACTACCAGCGCAGGATGGCCGTATTAGCCTCACCCTATTGCATGCAAAAAACGGTGGCATCATGGCTGAACAAACCGTCAGTCGTATTAGCCACGAGCACTTTGTATTGATGGGGGCCATTGGCTCACAAATTAAAGACCTGCATTGGCTGCAGCAAAATATTGGTGATTATGAGGTCACCATTGAAGATTTTACCGAAGACTGGGGTGGGGTATTACTCACTGGCCCTAAAGCCCGTGAAATTCTTCAATACATTTGTGAAGATGACCTATCGACTGACGCCTTCCCTTGGTTGAGTTGCCAAACCATTCAACTAGATTCAGCGCCTGTGTTTGCCATGCGCGTGTCTTACGCTGGGGAACTGGGTTGGGAATTGCACATGCCGGTGTGGCAACTCATTTCTATTTACGAGTCGTTAATGCAGTTTGGTCAACCTTTAGGTTTACGAGACTTTGGCACACGTGCCTTCAATAGTATGCGGATGGAAAAAATGTACCGTGCTTATGGGGCTGAATTTACTGAAGAAATTTCGGCTTTAGAAGCGGGCATGGATCGTTTCTTAGATTTAAGTCGCACCTTTATTGGCAGCGCCAATATGCTTCAACGCCAAGTAGATGGCCTTTCTATGCAATTGGCTTATTTGGTATTTGATGACGACGTACCGGCAGAGTGTTTTGGTAACGAAGCGGTATTTGCCAATGGTGACCATAGTGGCATTATCACCGGTGGTGCCTATGGCTATCGAGTGGAAAAAAGTTTAGCCTTTGCTTACCTAAAACCCGAACACTGTAATGCGGGTCAAGCACTGACCGTAGAGACTTCTATTGGCACCCGTCATTGCCATGTAGAACTGGACGCTGCATATAACCCAAGCAATAATTTATTACGTGATTAAATAAGAGACATTCCACGGGGCATCCCAGCTTCGTGGTTAAGGAAAATGTTATGAGTAACACCCAAGTATTGCCAGAAAAAGCCCGTATTGCCATTATTGGGGGCGGCATCATTGGCACCTCTGTCGCCTACCACCTCGCCAAACGGGGCATTAAAGACGTGGTGCTCATAGAGCGCAAACAATTAACTAGCGGCACCACATGGCACGCAGCTGGCCTAGTTAGTCTGTCATGGGCCACACCTACCCTGACCGAACTGGCCAAATACAGCCACAAGCTCTATGCAAGTTTAGAAGCAGAAACAGGTCAAGCTACGGGTTATAAACGCATTGGTAGTATTTCCTTAGCCCGCACAGAAGCGCGTTTAGAAGAAATTAAACGCACCTCATCTATCTGCAAAGTATTCGGTGTGGAATCAGAAATGATCGACAACACTCGCTTGGCAGAACTTTACCCTGGCATTAATACTGATGGTGTTGTGGGCGCCTTATACACACCTGGTGATGGTCAAACGAACCCCATCGACACCACAATGGCCCTCGCTAAGGGTGCGCGTATGAATGGTGTGGAAATTTTTGAAAACACGGTGATGGAAGCATTGCTCACCAAGGACAATGTCATTACTGGCATCCGCACCGACAAGGGCACTATGGAAGTCGATCAAGTGATCCTGTGCGGCGGCATGTGGACGCGGGATTTGGCCAAAACTGTAGGCGTGCAACTGCCTTTGTACGCTTGTGAACATTCCTACATTGTCACAGAAGAAATGGAAGGCCTCACCCAACGGCCAGTATTACGTGACTTTGACCGTGGTTTATATTTTAAAGAAGACGCGGGTAAGATGTTAGTGGGATGGTTTGAAGACAACGCCATTGGTTTGCCTATGGACAAAATTACTGACGATTTCTGCTTTGGTCAGTTCCCCCTTGACCAAGATCATGTTGAACCCTATCTTTTGAATGGCATGGAAACGTTTCCCCAGTTGCAAGAAACGGGCATTCGCACTTGGTTCAATGGCCCCGAAAGTTTTACCAACGACAACCTGCACTTACTAGGCCCCACCCCACAGATAGATAAGTTATTTATTGCTGCGGGAATGAATTCCAAGGGCATTGGTGCAGGCGGTGGTGTGGGCAAAATCATGGCTGACTGGATGATTGATGGCTACCCATCAGGCGATGTCAGTGAGTGTGATTTACGTCGTCACCACCCTGCCCAGCAGCACGATGAATACGTGGCGGAGCGGATACCAGAATCCCTTGGCCACAGTTACGCCATGCATTGGCCTTTTTACCAATACCAAACAGCACGTGACCAAATTCATTCGCCCTTACACCAAGAGCTTGCAGCAGCAGGAGCCTGCTTTGGTGAAGTGTGTGGCCACGAGCGTCCCAACTGGTTTGCCAATCCAGGACAAGAAGCGAAATACCAATACAGTTATAAAAAGCCCAACTGGTTTGAAAATACTAAACAAGAACACATGGCGATGCGCGAAAGTGTTGGCATCTATGACATGTCATCGTTTGGTAAATTTGAAGTCACCGGCCCTGCCGCTGGTAAAAATTTGCAATACATTTGTGCAGGCAACATTGATGTGCCGGTCGGTAAAGTGGTTTACACCCATTTTTTAAACGCTCGTGGTGGTATTGAAGCCGACATCACCGTAGTGCGTACAGCTGAGACAACCTACTGGGTGATTACAGGTATTGGCTCTCACTCAAGGGATTGGTGGCATCTTAATCACCGCCTCATCGACGATGTGCTGCTGCAAGACATTAGTATGAATTTTGGTGGTCTGGCACTTCAGGGACCGCTGGCACGAGAGGTGCTATCTAAAGTCACTACTACAGATTTAAGCAACGAGGCCTTCCCTTTTGCCACCGGTAAAGTAATGGAGGTGGCGGGTATCCGCATGTGGGTGCAACGCTTAACTTATGTGGGAGAATTGGGCTGGGAGCTGTTCATCCCCACCCAACACACCGCCACTGTGTACCGTGCATTATTCGCAGCCGGTCAAGGGTTTGGTATCCGCAATGTGGGCATGCATGCAGTCAATAGCGCACGCATGGAAAAAGGTTTTGTGCATTGGGGTCACGATGTAGGGCCAGAAGATAACTTGTTTGAGGCCGGTCTGAGTTGGGCTGCTAAGCCCGATGCTGGCGACTTTATTGGCATTAATGGCTATAAGGAGCAACTGCAAGCCAATGGCACTGAGCGCCGCTTAGTGCAGTTTAAGTTGGATGACACGGAAGCCATGCTATTTCACAATGAACCGATTATCATGAACGGTGAGATTGTGGGTTACCTCACCTCAGGCATGTACGGCCACTCAGTGGGCAGTGCCATTGGCATGGGCTATGTCAACATGCCTAATTTATCTCCAATTCGCCTGTCTAAGGCTAACTTTGAGATTGAAATTGCCCTTGAGCGTTTCTCTGCACAAGCCAGCTTGCGGGGTTTTTACGACCCTAAAGGTTTGCGCCCAAAAACCTAGCAGTTAAGCTGAGTTCTTGGCGTTAATGCGCCATGAACTCAGCCATCACTTGGGCGATCACCGCGCCAATCAATTGACAATCTTCATCATCAAAGGTTAAGGGCACTCGAAGATCTAAGGTTCTATCGAGCGCTTTAAGGGTGCTGGGAAGGTGAGGCATTGGGCTAATGTAATGCCAACTGTCATAGCGACTAGTGAAGGCTTTAGGCTGGGATTCACCAAACCACTTGAGCTCTACACCTTGGGCTGCACAGGCAGCAATAAAGTCTGGCATTTGCTCCATACTCAGGCCCGTTGGCCGAAATTGAATGGAACTTCCTACAAAAGACTCGCGCTGATCTCTGACCGGAATATCGACGCCTGCAACCTCACCAATAGCCCTGTTAAGAATGTTGTAACGATGGTTCCAGCGCTCACAGTTTTTGTCTAAGTTAGGTAACTGCGCGAGTGCTAAAACTGCTCGTATATTGTCCATGCGGCCAGACATGTTGGCACTGACCAAACGTATATTTTCAAAAACTTCTGGCGCTGGTGCTGCCCCATGGCGCTCATAGAGCATATAAGAGCCAGAGTGCATAATAAGACGCGCTGCGATTTGTGCATCATCGGTCACCACTAAACCGCCTTCACCGGTGTTCATATGCTTGTATGTTTGCAAACTAAAGGCTGCGACCTGACCAAAATTACCCGACTTTACGCCATCCCAAGAAGCGCCCATGGTATGAGCGCAATCTTCCAATACTTGGATACCCAACTCATTGCACAAGGTCATCAGTTGCTGCATGTTAGGAATATGTCCACGCATCAATGACAAGAGCAAAATCTTAGCATTACTCGCCTTAGCCTTAGCCTCTAAGTCGGCTAAGTTGAGATGATAATTTTCATCTATTTCTACTAACACTGGCTTACCACCGGCCGCATGAATCGCACCTGGCACAGGCGCTAATGTGTAGGCATTGGTCAGCACTTCATCACCGGCTTGCAAACCCATAGCCCGCAAAGCGATATGAATACCATAACCACCTGAAGTGCAGGCTAAGCAATACTTACGGCCTTGGTAACTGGCGAATTGCTGTTCTAGCTGGGCGGCATCCGACAGTTCATTGCCCACGGTGTTGTAACGGTGCAAACGACCCGAATCGAGTAACTCCATGACCCTTTGCTTGGCCTCTTCAGGAATCGCTTCTTGTTGGGTAAACGGCTTGATAAACTTCAGTTTTGACATTTAATATTCCTTGCAAACTCACACGTCGATCATTTGCTATCATGACCTAAAACCAACTGTGTATGCAACACACAGGGCGCCGTTTGATACCTTCTATTGCAGCCAAAATATGGCTCAGGTTTAGGCTGTTTGGATGTCTCGCACGGCCCCACCCCGAGAGTGGGACCTAGGTCACCTAAAGACTACACACGTTAGTTTCACAATGGACTTCTACATCGGCTGCGGTGATGGCACTCATGTTAAACATGCCATCGCCTGTGACTGATGGAATAACAATGTGAGCAGGTTTTGATAGACCGTGTACAAAGGGGCCAATGAGCAACGCATCAGTTAACGAACGAATAAGGCCTAAGGTAATGTTGGCCGTATCGAGGTTGGGCATAATCAACAGATTGGGCTGACCAGTGAGGTTTGAATTAGGAAAAATAGCCTGCCTCAGCTCTTCATTAAGGGCTGTAAAGGAGTGCATTTCACCTTCAATTTCCTCATCTGGGTAACGTTCCCGCAAGGTCGCAGAGGCTTGGCGCATTTTGTTGGCTTGATGATCGCTGGCGGTGCCAAAGTTAGAGTGCGATAAAAGCGCAACTTTGGGTTTAATACCAAACTGACGCACAAACTCCATGCTTGCTTCAGTAGAGGCAACGATGTCTTCTGATGTTGGGTCCACAGTTAGAAACGCATCCGTTAAGAACAAGGGGCCACTAGGCAATAATAGTGCACATACGGTAGACACATGAGTCTCAGGGGTTTTAGGGCCCAGTACTTGGAATAGGGTTTTAAAGTGGGTATCAAAGCGCCCGACTTTGCCACAAATCATGCCATGAGCTTCATCCAAGTCGACCATCACCGAGGCTAATGCTGTGCTATTGTTGCGCATTTCTTGTTTGGCTGTTTCTACGGAGATGCCTTTGCGTGCTACTTTCTTGTGATAGTGCTGCCAGTAACGGTTATGCAGGTCACAGTCCTTGGGATCAAAAACGTCTACTTCTTCACCTAGTTTGAAGCGTAAGCTCAGTCGTTCTATGGTGGCTTGCATGACATTTTTGCGACCAATAAGAATGGGCTTTGCTACCGCTTCATCCACTATGGCTTGCATAGACATAAGCACGTCTTCGTTCTCGCCTTCGGCATAAACAATGCGGCGCTGTGGACCTTGTTTAGCTTTTTCAATCATGGGTTGCATGAATAAACCCGCTCGGTTGACATAGCTTTGTAACTTTATCCGGTAGGCCTCTAGGTCTTTAATCGGACGCGTTGCTACACCACTTTCCATGGCCGCTTTAACAACAGCTAAAGGCACTTCTTCAATTAAGCGCGGGTCAAAGGGCTTAGGAATAAGGTATTCAGGCCCAAAGCGGAAGTCTTCGCCTGGGTATGCAGCTGCCACCACGTCTGTTACTTCTTTGCAGGCTAAGTCTGCAATAGCTTTTACACAAGCTTTTTTCATGGCTTCATTAATGGTGGTGGCGCCACAATCTAAAGCACCACGGAAGATGAATGGAAAACAAAGCACATTATTCACTTGGTTAGGGAAGTCAGAACGGCCAGTCGCCACAATGGCGTCAGGTCGCACTGCCATGGCGAGTTCTGGCATAATTTCTGGCGTGGGATTAGCCATGGCTAAAATCAGTGGTTTAGGGGCCATAGTAATGACCATGTCTTGAGTTAACACGCCGGGCGCAGACAGGCCCATAAATAGGTCTGCACCCACCATGGCATCGGCTAGTGTGCGGTCCTCTGTTTCCCTAGCATAGTTTTCTTTCCAAGGGTTCATGCCATGGTCACGGCCTTTATAGATGACCCCTGAACGGTCTATCAGCGTAATGTTTTCACGGGGCAAACCCATACTCACAAGGAGGTCTAGGCACGCAATACTAGCTGCACCAGAACCCGAACCCACGACCTTAATGTCTTGTATGTTTTTTTCTACCACCCTTAAACCATTGTATACGGCCGCAGCAGCAACAATGGCTGTGCCATGTTGATCATCGTGGAAGACCGGAATATTCATGCGCTCACGCAGTTGTTTCTCTACCAAAAAACACTCTGGTGCTTTGATATCTTCTAGGTTGATGGCACCAAATGTGGGTTCTAAAGAGGCAATAATATCTACTAGCTTATCCACTTCATTTTCTTGAATTTCGATATCAAATACATCAATGTTAGCGAACTTCTTAAATAAAACGGCCTTTCCTTCCATCACCGGTTTCGACGCTAGTGGGCCAATATTGCCTAACCCCAGCACCGCGGTACCATTGGTAATGACACCTACCAGATTACCCCGGGCGGTAACTGCTGCCACCATCGATTCATCTTCTACAATGGCTTCGCAGGCATAGGCCACACCAGGAGAATATGCGCGCGAGAGATCTCTCTTATTAGCCAACGGCTTTGTGGGTTGAATACACAACTTACCGGGTGTTGGGTGAGTATGGTAGCGCATGGCGCTATCTTTAAGAGACTCAGGCATGAGATTTTCCTTGGGGTGCTTAAAAGCAATGTCGGTTGAGGGTGTTTTAAGAGCGCATAAGAGTATCGCGTTCAGCGTAAAAGCAACAGGTATTAAACCTATAAAGTAGGCAAATAATGAAATTTATACTTAAGACTAAAGTATAGTGTGTTTTTAGGGGGTATGGGGGGTGTTTTTAAACCACTGCACCAAAGCCGCTAATACTTGCCGAGTAGGCGCATGTTCAGCTTCTTCAGCACGACACACTCCCGACCAAGACAACGCCAAACCTTGCGGGCCTAACTTTACCTCGGCAACCCGCTGGGCGACTATACTCGGTGCAATAGCCCAGCGTGACAACAAACTAACGCCTTGATCTGCGCTCACGAGTTCGACGATTGCATCCACCATTTCTATTACTTTAACGCGCTGGGGCGTTATCCCGGCGGGCCTAATGAAACGTTCATATTCAAACCCAGGGTAATGGTCACGACCCCAAGTGAGCACGTCTTCATGCTCCAGTTGCACAGCATCAATGCAATCACTTTGCGCTAACTCATGACCTAAAGCGGTAATGAGAACTAATTGATCTTTGAATAAGGGTGTGGATTCTAAACCAGGGCCTGAAAAAGGTCCGGGCACCAAGATCAAATCAACCTCAGCTTGCAGCATGCTTTGGCGGGGTTGCGTCGTGGCGGCCGCCACAACTTCAATTTGAATGTGCTCGTGTTGGTGCTTCAAAAACGACAGAAAGCCTGGTAACCAATAAAAGCTATGGTAGGCTGCCACCCCTATTTTGACGATGTGTTCAACGTCATGGGCGGTTTGTACAAAGCTCTCTTCAGCCCGCATTAGCGTAGGAATAATATGCTGTGCCACCTGGCTAAGGGCAATGCCTGCTGGCGTTGGGACTAGACGTCGGCCTTGGCGGTAAAAAATGGCATCCCCTAAACGGCGCTCTGCTTCTGCCAGCCTATGGCTGAGGGCAGACTGACTTAAGTTAAGTTTGGTAGCGGCTTGGTTAAGGCTGCCAAAATCGTCCATGGCTTTAAGCATTTGCCAGTGTTTAATATCAAGTTTCATGATTATTCGATGCAAGTTATGAATATGTTAGGATTATTATTCACTATTTTGTGCATCTATTTCCAGTTATTTTAGCGCTATCCGTTAAACAAACTAGACTTTTATGCACTCAGGTCATTTATTAATCATTATTGCCGCCATTGGCTTCGGCCTTAACCCTATGCTGGCACAGGTCCTTATGGGCGATGGCCTAAGTGCAGAATTAGTGACCTTATATCGTTATTTTCTACCTGCTTTAGTGCTTGTGCCTTGGCTACGACTGGATAAGACAGAGTATACTGAAGGCTTAGTAATGTTTGTTTTTGGAATGGCTAACGGTGTGGCGATGTTGGCTTATATCAGCGCTTTGTCAAACATACCGGTCACTCAAGCCATTTTTATCTATTACTCCTACCCGGTTATGAGCTTGTTGGTTGGCTGGGGCTTATACTGTAAACGACCCACCACTAACCAAGTCATTTCTGCGGTCCTGATCATCGTTGCAGCCAGCTTAGTGTTTCAACCACAACAGTTAGCCACACATCAATGGCTGCCTACTTTAAGCTGTTTTTTGGCACCGTTAGTGTTTGCCTTGACCATTCACTACTGGGCAAAACCGCGCAAGCCCCTGGC
>Ga0307488_10004250_pt1 | contig 11946 bp, 6 predicted proteins | sample SB02metaG_FD_202248 | JGI IMG/M metagenome (GOLD analysis project Ga0307488, IMG submission 202248) | Sea-ice brine microbial communities from Beaufort Sea near Barrow, Alaska, United States - SB 0.2 | ecosystem: Environmental > Aquatic > Marine > Coastal | place: USA: Alaska | collected 2017-05-06
GCTCAAAAAGCTTTAGGTATTAATGCTGCAAATGCAGGTAGAGCTGGTGGTTTAGGTGGATCAAGACAGATGCTTAACCAACAAGGAATATCAAATGATCTTGCTGCATCGTTTGCTGGTATAGACCAACAAGCACAAGCAACTCAGTTTAGTAATATGCAAGGTGCTTTAGCTGCACAAGGCGGAGGAGCTAAGACATTATCAGCTCTTGGCGCTGCAACTCAACAGCAAGCTCAGAACGAAGCTGACTCTGCTTACAAAGGTTTACAACAGTATGCTAGTGTATTTGGTGCTGCTGCTCCAAAAGAAACTAAAACGACCTCTTCAGGAGGGAAGTAATGGCTAATTACTCTAAAGAGGAAATTGCTAAGATGCAAATGTTAGCAGATAATCAAGGTATTACTTTAGCTGAGATTACTAAAAGAAGAAATTTAGATGAAGAGTTTTCTACCTATGTTGATCCTAGATCAGAGAATGCTAGACAGGAAAGATTAGGACTTAAGACTGCTACAGTATCTGAGTTTGAGCCTGTACTAGGTTCAGCTCCTGGTGCAAAAGGAGTTGCTCATCAAGATACTAGTCACATAGGTGCTGAAGAAAGAGCAACAGGTAAGGCAGTTGGATCAACAGCTGGAACACTTATCGGAACTCTTCTTGGTGGTCCAGTAGGTGGAGCAATTGGTGGAGCTGCTGGCGGAGCTATTGGTGGTGGAGGTAGTTTTAAAGAAAGTGCTATTGCTACTGCTGGTGGAGCTGGTGATGCTTATGCAAAAGAGATGATGAAGCCTGGCGATGAAGCTGATAAGGCTGGAAAAATGGCTACAAAGATTAAAGGTGTATTAAATTAAAGGAGATTTTTATGGTAGCTAACAAACAACATTTAGAAGATTTAGCAGAGCAACAAAGACTAGCTGACATCGCTGCTGCTCAAGCTGCTGCTACTGCTGCTGCTGTACCTGGTAATACTCCATCGGAATTTGATATGGAACCTTTACTAATGGCAAGCAATTATCCAAATGCAGGTAAATTCACACCAACAGAACCTATGGAATATGAATTAACACAAGGCTATAGTAGTAAGTTTGACGATATGGCTGATGTTTTTGATTCAATGACTGATCCTGATGGTATGCCTTTAGACGGCAATACTTACAAATCTATACAAGCAGATACTATTAAAACAGCTACTAATTGGAATGCGAGGCCAAAAGACGAGCCAGCTATATATCCAGCTGAAGCTCCTAGAACATCTAGTGTTGCTTACAATAGAAACCCTGAGTTATATAAAAGAACTTATGGTGAAGATGCTGCTAATGAACAACTAAGATTACAGAACTTAAATGCTAGAGATACTAGTGTGTTTGATGACATGGTTGTCCAAGGACAAGAAATAAAAGCTAAAGAAGCTGCTGAACAAGCTAAAAAAGCTGAGCAGTTTAAAGATGATCCTGGTTTTAGTTTGTACTTAAGAAATCGTGACGCATATATAAAACAATATGGTCAAGACAAAGCTGATTTTTACGACCTAGCTCTTGGTAAGAACAAGACTGTTATGGCTGAGCTTAATGCTGTAGCTGAAGAACAAGGATTTTTTGAAGGTAGTGACATTGAAAATAATGCTTTGAATTTTAAAGCTGCTGCTACTAAAGAACTTGATACTGCTTCAACTGTTCTAATGAATACTGATATTCCTGCAGCTCAAGCTAATGCTGAAAGTGCAGCTACAAGTACAGCTACAAGTGGTGGTATGGATGTATCTTTATTAGATAGAGAAACTGAAACGATTTCTGGTGATCTTAATGCAGAAATTACTGCTGTAGCTACTCAGATATCTGCTGATGCTCCTGCTGATGCAGTAGAAGTAACAACTGAATTAGCTAAAGTTCCAGAGTTAAAGACTGAAGAAGACAAAAAGAATTGGGTTGATAACATAAGAAAATTTTATGTTGACCAACCAGAGATTGCTACAGCTTTGATTAGAGCTGCATCAAATTATTTGCAGACAGGTAAGTGGTATACAGCTGCTGCTGCAGGATTAGAAGGAGCTTTACAAGGAGCTGGTGTTAAGTATGCTAAAGATCGTAACGATCAAGGAGATGCAGAAAGAGTTGCAGCACTTGCAGTAGCAGAGCAGAATAAAGAAATAAACTTAAGATCTAAGTACACTGCTGACTCTGTTGTTAAGTATATGAAGTCAGGTAAGATCAAAGATCTTATTGAACAGAACCCAGACGCAGCAGATCTAGATCTTAGAACTAGGTATACTCCTGAATCTATTGTTGCTTACAGAGAAGGTGGTAGTAAAGATATAACACTTCTTAAGCATGACTTTGCTAAGGTTGATAAGAACAATGAGATATATCAGGCTAGAGTAAAAGCTGCTGGTGATGTTAAAAGAGCTACAGAAATTAGAGAGTACTATGAAAAGCTAACTCCAAATAATACTGTAGCACTTCACAAAGAAGCTAAGATTATGACGGACGGAATGCTTGCATTGTTTAATAATCGTGCTGGTTCAGATGAATTTAAAAATTCAAACTTTGGAATTGCTCAGCCTCAAATTGAAGCAATGATTCTTGATCATGCTAAAAAGTTTTCAGTGGTTGATAATGCTGGTAATTATGATATAGAACAAATACCTCAAAGTGCTTTGATTGCTATGGCAAGTCTTGTTAATGAGTATGGAGAACAGCAGTATCAAAATTATACTAGAACAGGTAAGGTTAATAGATCTACGTTTGATTCTTGGAGAGAAGAGCAGGTAGTTAGACAAAACTTATCTAAATCTGGTATTAGTTCTGTAATGCTTGAGCATTATACTAATAATCCAGAAGGTGAATATGCTGGTGAATCTACCATGATGGTTAAGAGTATAATCAATGATCAGATTCAAACTAACCCAAGCTTTGATAGTTCAGCAGAAACAGTTGGAACATTTAATGAAGTAACAAGACCTAGCAATGAACAAACTTGGTCGCAATTACAGAAGCATTGGACTAGTATGACTCCTGATGACAAGGAAATGTGGGACAAAATGGCTAAGAAGCAAAAGAAGATTCCTACTAGTGGGTTTCTACAATTTTCAAGATTATGGGTAGAAAAAGGTGATGGTTATGAGTTCTTTAAGAAACGTAATATGGAATTATTTCAAGAACCAAAGTAGATTAAACAGGAGATGTTATGCTTGAGATTAAAATAGACGGACCAAATGATCAACCAAGGTTTAACACTACTGGTTTTGTCGGCGCTGCGTTATATCAAGACGTTGACATAGATGGAGAGAACAGGACTGTTCGCTGGGAAGATGGTGATACTCTTTATGATGAAGTAGCAGGAGATCAAGGCTATAGAATAAAGGGTATGAACGCTTACGAAACAGAGCATGTTGGACTACCTGGTCAGGCTTATAAAGCTGGTGAGCCAGGTGGCGAGGTTCAAAAGAAACAATTTTATAAACTTGCTAGAGAGCTTGGCTATAATAATCTTGTTAAAACAGGAGAGAAGGATGAGTACGACAGGTACATAGCTGACTTACAAGATAGTAATGGTCAGTCATTTGCTACGTCGTTGTATTCTAATGGTGTTCTTAAACCTAATTACTTTACCTCTGAAAAAGATCGTCGTGCTTATGAGACTAGGCATTTCAATACTCTTATGGGTCTTGATACTGAGACTACTCAATGGGGTAAAGCAAAAGCTAAGATTGATAAAGACTTAGATGACTCTACTATAGTTGATAAGTATGGTAAAGAAATCACTCCGGTATATAAGAAAAAAGCTATGAATGAATGGCAGCTTAGTGAAGCTAAAATAAATTCAGATATTTATGGTTCTATAAATCGTTATATGGATAGATCAGTTACATACAAACATGACGACATGGACTTTGATGGAAATGCTACTAATGTTTTCAGGTCTGGGTTAGTTCAAGGCTGGGCTAGTATGAAAGAAGCTACTAGTGGAGCATTGTCTTTGTTAGGAAGTATTACTAATAATCAAGATTGGTATGAGCAAGGTATGTTAAATGCAGAATCTCAAGCTGAGAGTATGAAGAGACTACCTAAGTTTGTACAGAACATTGACAACGTAGAGTTTGGTGAGAATGCTACTGACTATGTATTAGGTTTAGCTGGTGTATCTATACCTTGGATGTTAGGAATTATTGGTGGTGGTGTTGCTGGTACGTTAGCTGTAGGAGCTAGTGCAACAGGCTTAGCAGCAGTAGCTGGCGCAGCAATAGGTATAACTCCTATAGCAGCAGCTTATGCTGGTGAAGTTTTCAACAACATGGAAGGAGATATTAATACTAAAGATCCTAGGGTAGCTGTTACAGCTGGATTGTTTATGTCAATACTAGATAGACTTGGTTTAAAAGGTATCATGAAACCGTCACAGTTAATGAAGAAAGATGGAATGAAACAACTAGAAGAACAGTACATTAAAAAAGAAATGGATGTACTAGAATCTTCTTCTGATTTTATTAAGTTTAATTCTAGTCAGCAAAATGTTGCAAGACAAGGTGTCATTGCTCGAGTTAAAAAAGATATTGCTGATTCTAAAATAGCTGGAGTAACAGACTTTGTTAAAGCTATGGCTGGTCATGCTGATGTACAAATTAAAAAGAATTTAATACTAAAAGAGTTTGGACTAGGTGTTACTAAAGGCATGGGATTAGAAGGATTAACTGAAGGTCTTCAGGAAACTGGTAGTTATATTGGATCTGTAGTAGGTTCTGAAAAAGAAATGGACTGGAAAGAGTTTCAAAACATAGCTAAAAATGCTGCCATTGGTGGAGCAATTATGGGTGGTACGCTAGGTGGTACAATGAATACTGCTAGTGGTTATGGATCTATTAAGAAGATGCAATCAGATTATAGTACTGCTGGTACTAACGCTGAAAGTGGATTTTTTAATTATACTACTAATAAGCAAGGTGAAACAATTGGAAATGTTATAGACGTAGATGGTAATATTATTGCAGAAGGAGTTACTGAAGCAGAGCTTTTTAGAATACAAAATCCTAGATCAAGAAGTAATAAATCTGTAAAGAAATCTAAGAGATTTAAAGGTTCTACATTTGAACCTGGATTTATTGATGTTGAAGATATTCACCAAGAAATGATTGATGATTACGACAGTGGTTTTGCTGGTGCAGAGTCTACTATACAAGATCAAGTTAACAATGAAGTAAAAACAGGAGAGGGTAAAGGAACTGTTGGTGAAGATGGTGTTACTGTAGGTAAGTTATCTCTATGGGAGAAAGCAAAGAAATTACCTAGACAAGCATTTCAAAAGTATGGTTCTATCTTAGCTGGTAAACACTTGCAAGATCCTGACCTTGATAATACAGCAAAGAAATATTTATCTGCATTACTACAAACTTTTGCACCTGCTAATATGGCAATGGCTGTTGGAGTAGGTTTTCAAAAAGTTAAAGGACGTTTAACACAAGGCTATAGAACTGAGGCTTCAAATTTAAAGCAAGCCTTACTTAGTACTCTTGGTAATGCTAATACTAGTAGAGGTGTTGAAGACGCTACTAAAAAGTTTAAAGAGTTTATTGATAGTAAAAATGCTGCAATGGATAAAGACAATCCAAGAACAATGGCAGAGCACAGACTACAATTTAAAGAAACAAATGGAAGGTTAGAAGCTATACATAAAAGAATGACATCGCTTACTGATATGTTACGTAATACTGTTGCTGCTAATACTGGTATGGAGATTGGAAGAATTGATGATTGGTTTTTCAATTCAGCCAAGCTAAATACTTCTTCAGTACTTAAAGGTAAAGGAAGATTCATTGCTGGTTTACAGAAAGACTGGACACATCCTGATACAGGAGCTGTTCATAAAGGTTTGAGTAGAAAAAATGCTGAGAGTTTGTATAACAGACTAGTGTTTGAAGGTCAAGGTCAAATGGAAATACTACAAGACAATACTTACAACACTACTACTAGTGCGGGAGCAACTAATGCTGTCACATTAAATGTTAATAAAAACCCTAACATGCAGGAGTTTCTACACACTGATCACTTTGGAAAGTTAGAAAGCAATATACACGATATGATTAACTACTCTATGGATATGAAATATCTAGGTAAAGATGATATCAAGCTAAACAAAATGATCATGATGACTAAGAGAGCAATGGGTGATAAGTGGGATCCAAACATAGCTGCTGTTATTAAAAACTCTGTTGATACACAAAGAGGTAGGTACAAAGCTATAAAGAATCAAGCACTTAAGAAGGCACAAGACAATATTACTTTCTTTAATACACTGACTCAATTAGATACTTCAATGTTAGCATCACTGCCAGAACTAGGTTTAGTTATGATTGGTGCAGCTTACAATAAAGGTTTGATCAATGTTGTTAGACAAGGTGTTACAGATGTCTTTAAACATTATGCTGGAGAACTTAGAACTGGTAAGCAAATACTTAAAGGTGATACTGCTACTGATACTAACTTAAGTGATGTAATGCCTACACCTAGGATCTTACAGAGAAACAGTCAATCAGATCCAAACTTTGTTGGACCTATAAATACAGCTCAAGATATTACTATAGAAGATATTAATATGAATAGATTATCTTTTTATGGTGGTGAGTATGGATCAGTCCAGCATGGTGTACTAGGTGCTGTTGATATTGATGCAGCCTCTTATCAATCTAATAAAATTAAGACTCATATAATGGAATCATTTTTCCGTTTAAACGGTCTAAAGTTTTTAACAGATGGATCTAGGGTTGCTCGACTTGCTATAGCTAATGATGCTATCTTTACTGATATAGAAACTATTATAGGTTTTTATGAAGTTGGAAAGCAAAATAGTAACTATGCTAATGATGCTTATGAAAGACTAAGAGAGATGAACATTGATCCTGTAAAGACTGCAAGACAATTTAAGTTAGTCATGTCAGAGGTTAGTAAACTACAAGAATCAAGAACTGAAGGCTTCGTTGCTAAAGATGGTGAAAGATTAGATACAAGAGTAATGCATGAGTATATATTTAAGAATCATGCTGATCTTTATAATACTTTAGAAGATGCTAGAATATCTTTTGTTGACAACGCGTTAGCAAGACCAACGTCTATTGATAGACCGTTGTGGTATTCTAATCCTCATTTTAGATTGCTTACTCAGTACCAAGGTTTCTTATCAACGTTTACTTCTCACATCATACCAAAGTTATATAAGAGAGCTAAGAAAACAGATCCAACAATTAAGTATCAAGCTTTTGCAGTTGCTGCTACTATGATGGCACTTGCTTTAATAGGTCAAGAAGCTAAAGACCAATGGAAATTTGGTACTCATAGTCCTTATGTGGATACAAATTTGAAGACAGCTCAAAGAGGTTTAAGTGCTTCAGGTTTACTAGGTACAGGACATAGGTTGTTAGACTATGTACATCCTATATATACTAGTAATCCAAGATATAATGAAACAACGTTAGATAAAATGGGCAATTTCTTTGGCCATACTCTTGATGAGTTTGGTGGACCAACTGGTGGTACAATTAAGAATACACAAAGAGTTGTTGGAAACCTTATTGAAGGTAAGTACTCTACTGCTTTATACTATGGTAAGAACTTTATACCATTAGTAGGTAGACATTTGAAAGGTGACAGACCTTATGAAGGATATTAAAATAGGAGTTATATATGGCGAAGTCGGGCGGCTATAGCAGTTCAGCTAATCAAAAAACAAACTTAAGCAAAGCTAAGTTTAACATGAAAGGTTTTTATGATACAGCACCTACTGTCAGAGAGGAGTCAAATGCTGTAAGAAAAGAAATAGCTTACGGCAATAACCCTTCTGCAGATAGCGAAATGCAAGTACGTATTGCACGTAAACAAAATGAAGTTGCTGGTATTGAAAGATCTTTAGCAGGTAGGAACTTACCTAAGTATGGTCCTGATGAGTTGCAAGCTAGAAAATCTAGAATGGAGTTACAGCTTTTACAGCAAGAATATAACAAACTTCAAAAAGAAACCATCATAAATGATGATCTTGTAGATGACGTTTATGGTGGTGTTCAAGATTCTACTCAGGTTCAAAATCCTGCTGATGCAATGGGCACACCAATTGTTGATTCAACTCCTGCATTCAGTGAAGGAAGAGAGTATCCTACTTATGAAAGCTCTACAGAGTCTCCAAATATTGGCGAGGTTGGACGTTTAGATCAAGGTCCAGCTGCTAGTCAAGTAGGTGGTGACACATTGGTTTCTCCGGCACCTTTGATACAAGCTTTAATGGCTGTACCTGAGGACGAAAGAACACCAGCAATGTGGCAAATGCTAGATGAAATTGGTCCTCAAGTATTTGATGTTAATACAGCTGCAACTCGTGAGACTGTTGATCCAAATAATCCTGACAGTCTTTCAAGGCCTGGTGCAATGAAGAAAATAATAATACCTCACAATGTGAGGATGCAGCTCATGAGCGACAGTCACACAATGTCAAGATCACTTCAAGAAAAATTTGATGGGTTTGCTTATGACAATAAAGGCGTTGATGTACAAGTTAGAAGAGAGGAAATGCTTAAGCAGATAGAAGAAGGTAATTTTCAAACTGAATCTGTTGCGCAATTCTTTGAAGGTATGCTTGGTGTTCATGAAACATTAGGTCAAACAGGAGCACCTAGTGCTTTGTCTGATGTAGCTTTACATGCAGTACTTCATCAAGTAAGAGAAGCATACAAGAAGATTGGTAATGCAGACGACATTAGAGGAAGACAAGAAGCTTTACAACAAGCTGGTGTAGGTCAGTCTTCTAAAGATCAAGGTGAACAGCAATTTATTATGGGCGCTCATGAGTCTCGTGAGATTGGTAATATAATATTACAAGCTATGGGAGTTAAACCAGACCCTGATAATGTTAATGCTAGTATAGCAGGTGGCTTAGCTAGAGATTTAGTTGTTGATACGTTTCCTCATTTATTTACTAGAGATAACAAAAACAATGTAGTCATAACACAGGACGGTCTAACTGTATCAGAAAGATTGTTACCTATGACTCATACTATATTGCCTCAAACAAGAGTGCAAGTTAGGTTTAATAAGAAACCTGATATCTCAGTTATCAAACCAAGATCTGCAGCCACAATAAAGAAGTCTAATGGTAAAACAAAGAAAATTGATTATGGTGATTACACTTTAGCTGAAAAGACTGTTAATCTTCTTGATAACATTGGCTATACTATAGACCAAGATCTTGTTCAATTTGTTAACATACTTACAGAATCAATAGGACCAGATGGTAAAACCAATATTGATAAGTTAATAGGAACAGGTAAAGAAGATACAGGTCAGCTGAATAGAAGATCAGGAGAACGTAAGAAGAAAGATCCTAAGTCTGGCAGAGATATTATTGGTCCTGACGGAGAACCAGTAATGGAATGGTATGCTGGTGATAGAGTAAAAGACGTAGTGTTTAACGACAATATGGATTGGGCCCAGCAAATGGCTAACAATGTTATTTACTTTGATCATTTTGTAGGTGACAACAATAGATTTTATATGAAACAATTTATTGGTAATTTTCATAGTCACAAACTACCAAGAGCAATGCTTCAAAGTGATGTCAAAGAATTATACAATACTAGTAATGAGTTTTCTGTTAATGAACTTAAAGCAGGAATCGTTAAGAAATTTGGTAACGATCTTGGTGTTAAAGCAGCAGCAGAATTTTTTGACAACAACGCTAAGAAGTGGAGAAGTCTTATCATGGATGCCCGTGAAAATGGGTCTGCTGTTATTGACTTAGCTGCTAAAGAGGATGGTTGGTCTAGTGTTAGTGCTATGATTGAGGCTGTGAGATTACTTGATCATATAGAAGCTGTTAGTAGTGGTACTAAAACAGATCCAATATATACATCTCAGTTTTTAACTCACGTTGATGGAACAGGAAATGGCTTAGCTCATAATGCTATGCAAGCTGGTGATTTTAAAACAGCTGCTTTAACTAATATGAATCCGTTTTTTGAAGCACCTGATGGTGTAGCAAGAATGGAATGGGCTAAAGCAAACCCGTTATCTTCAGATGTTTATCATTTGACTGGTGATGGAATGCTAGCTCAAATTGATGCTAACTCAAATGAATCATCTGCTTTTCTTAAACAAGCATTTGTTGCTTTAGGTCTTAACAGTAGAAAAGAATTAAGAAAGTTTTCTAAATCACCGTTAATGATCTTTCAATACGGAGCTGGTAGAGCTTTAATTAAAAGAATGGTTAGAGAAAATATACTTGAGATGCTTGAAGATGATACATCTTCTGGTGGTGGAATGTTAGCAGCTTTTAATAGTGTTGTTAATGAAATGGGTAGTAGCTCTTTAAGTATGGCTGAGTTAAATCAAGCTAAGCAAGATGGTAACTTTGAATCTTTTGCTGATGACTTTGTTAATGCTGATTATATTATTGATCAGATGGGTGATATGATGGTTAAGTCTGTAGAGACAAACTTTCCTATGCTTAAGGAATTAAGTAACATATTATCTTCTATGGCTAACGCTGCATCATTACACGAACCACCAATTGATTTATCCGTTATTACTATTGGCGGACATCGTATGAACTTTGGTCACAGTAACTGGGAAGCTAATCAAGTCAGAAAGATTATTGACGAGACAAGCGGAAAAGATTTTACTCCTGCTCAAAAAGTATTGTATCCACAAGGCAGAACTGTTTATATGAATAACAAACAGACAGGAAAAAGCTTTGGAATCAAGTCGACTGGTGCTGGTGGCAAGATGCCTACAGAACCTAACGAATACTATAACGAAGATTGGAAACCTCTAAGAGGTGCTGAGATATTTAATCCTAAGCGTGTACCAATAGGTAGTTTAAAAGCTGCAACACAAGCTGCAGTACTTATGACACACTCTCTTGATGGTATCAACGTTGCAAGATCAATGCTAGCTTTTAATGAGAAGAATAAATCTAACTCAAAAAATGTAAGTATTGCTCAGATCTTTGATGGATTCTTAGTATCACCTAGACATGCTCGTGAGTTTGCTGCACAACTAAATCAAGATTTTAAAGACATACATCTAGATAAAGGCGGTAAGTTCAGGACAACTGGTAACGATTATAATGATCTTAACGATATGGATTATTATATTCCAGGTGACTATGACTTCTTAATGAATAATCCTAACAACAGTAATTTATTATTGTTATTCAGGGCTATGGCTAGAGAAGGTTTTAGATGGGATCTTTATAAAGGTAAAGGTCTTATAGATAAGATTATGATGTACGAGAAACAAAGGATTGCTTTTAGAGAGAAATTTAAGAAAGGTAATGATTTTGATATAAAACAATTCTTCTGGGATTAAACAAAAAAAACCTACACCGGTCATTACGACTAGTGTAGGTTATTTTTTTTTACTTTGATGCTAAGTATTTTTTCATAGCTTCATCAACTGCTTTACGTTTCTTTGCAGCTGTGATTGTTGATTTTCTTATAGCCTCTTCTTGAGACATACCTTCTTTCATTAACATCTTACTGTCTTCTTGTATGTTAAGCCTTTCAATTTCACCAGCTACATATCCATGTACGTCAGTTAAATTAGCTGGCCTATCATTATCTGTACCACCTTTTAGTATTGCAATAGCATCTAATAACTCTGTATCAGTAGCTCCTGTATCTGCTAAGAGGTTAGTATCTTTGGTTCTTTCTTCTGCCATTCTTGTTTCTCCTTTTCTTTGTCATCCAAGAAGGAAATTAAACCTTGCACTGGATGAACGTTATCTTCGATCGCAAACGGACCATACTCCACAACATGTGTAGATTTCTCGTGATCTGAATCATCAACTATAGTAAACATAGCTTTGCACTGTGCCATTACTTATCTCCATCTACCAAGTTGTAACCATATATTGCCATACTTTTCAGTAAGCTTTGTAAGGCAGTCTCAGCTGCAACAGCTAGCTCTTCTGACA
>Ga0307488_10004251_pt1 | contig 11946 bp, 18 predicted proteins | sample SB02metaG_FD_202248 | JGI IMG/M metagenome (GOLD analysis project Ga0307488, IMG submission 202248) | Sea-ice brine microbial communities from Beaufort Sea near Barrow, Alaska, United States - SB 0.2 | ecosystem: Environmental > Aquatic > Marine > Coastal | place: USA: Alaska | collected...
AACGTGGACGTGTGCGGAGGCGGCGGAAAGGTGAAGTACCTCGAGGTGTACGCACTCGTGCAATTGCAGATGTTGGCCGGTTATTCGACTGGCGGAGCGCGCGTCGCGCGCAGCAACGTGGCGAGCGAGCAGGAGGTGAAGGCCGTGAGCATGGTCGTGGGCTACCAGCCGCGCGCGGACCTGTGGAAGATGTGCTACAACGTCGATGTGGACACCAAAAACTCTCAGACGTTCCACGCCCAATGCGACAACGTAGGGACGGCGTTTGTATCGTAAAACTTTATATCTCTCACTTGCACCGTTGAACGCATACACGGGTTGCGGTAGTTTCAACGCCACCGAAACATCAAGGCGCGCGAAACTACAAGGCGTCCACCTAGATGCGGTCACCCGACCAAACCGGTAAACGTGTTGTACGGTTGCGCAACCCTGCTCGCGGAAGGGCCCGACCCTGACCCTCATCACCCTGGAGAACGGGAGGCGGCTTGCCGCCTACGCCCAATCGTCGTGGGATGGGAGCCTGAGCAACTACATCAATGGGGACAAGAACGTTCTGTACAGCTTCAACCAGAAGACATACCGGACATCTACAACTTACCGGCAGTACGGTCAATACAGCGCCAGTAGCTACGGCCCCACCTTTGGCGGGGGACACGACTTTTGCATGTACGCGGACATGACGAAGGTGGCGTACTGCAACAGCCACTCGTTCGCGGGTACCGCGACCAACGTGGACGTGTGCGGCGGCGGCGGAAATGTGAAGTACCTCGAGGTGTACGCGCTCGGTGAGGCCCGGCTTCATCCCCTCACTCCAAGCCAGTTGGTCAATCCACCTATATACTCCCTCGTCTCTCGCTTGGATATATACCGAACACCTCCATTATGTTGACACCGGACCTTTTCGCCAGGCTTCCTCGCTCCGTCCCCACCCCCGCCGCCGCCGCCGCCCCCGCCGCCACCGCCCCCACCCCCGCCTCCGCCGCCCCCGCCGCCGCTGCTGCTTTCCGATCGCGCGCGGTGGAGTGGCGTGATGGAGTGGCGGGACTGCTGGTGGGGTAGGTTGAGAGGTTGAAAGTTGGGTTGCAAGTGGGGCTGTAGCGGCGGCGACCGTTGGGCAGGGACTTACACTCGTCCACTTTTCGGCTGGATGTGAGCACTCTTAGCGGATACATTGTGTGGTCTCATATCATACAGTTTCAGTGACGAAACCGGCTCAGGTTGAGCTGAGAAGTGGACGAGTGTAAGCCCCTGCCGTCTCGCAGCACCTGGCGCGTGCGCCAGACTCCCCGCCGCTCCTGACGCCGGCCCCGCTCCCGCCCCCGCCCCTGACGCCGCCCGCGACCCCGCTCGAGATCCCGCCCCCGCCCCCACTCCCGTCCCTGCAGCCGCAGACACCGCCGCCATCCCCACCGCCGCCGCCCCCGCCGCCATCCCGGCCGCCATCCGCGCCTCCGCCCGCGCCTCCGCTGCCTCCCTCGCCGCCGCCTCCGCCGCTGATCCCGCAGAACCCGCGACCGCGCCCCGGCCGCCGTCGCCGTTGCTGGCGGCGGTGACGGCGGCGACGGCGGCAGCAGCGTCGTCCTCCGACACCAACCCGCAGACGTCGACGGCATTGGCGTTGGATACGGAGGGCCGCCTGAGGAAGGCGGAGTTACGGCGATCCTTCCGCTGCGTCGCGTTCATAAACCCCGCGCTCGGCGGCGCCGCTTTGTAGTTGTCCAAGGCTGAGTTGACGGAGCTGGAAACACTGCCGCCTTCGCCGCCGCCGCCGCCGCCGCCCACCCTGCCGCCCCCGCCAACACCCCCCCCCCGACGATGCAGCTCTCGGCGTGGTACCTCGCATCCCTCCCCGTCTTGCGCACGAATTCCCCTGCGCCCCCGCACGAGTACACCTTCTCCCCGTAGTACCCGCACAAGAACATGGGCTGCTTGGGCCAGTACAGAAACACCCGCGCGCAGAGCCGCACAGTACACTCACTCCCAGGGTTAGGGTTTAGGGTTTAAGGTTTGGGTTTAGGGTTTATGGTTAAACCCTAAACCCGCAGAGCCGCACAGTACACTCACTCCTGGGACCACACTGATGTGTTCAGCACACTCAACCTGAGATACTCGTCTCGTGGAGTTGCGTCCGGTGGAGTTGCAACCAGTGGAAGGCCCACACGGAGTGTGTTTATACAAGGTGCAACTGAAAAACGGAACGTTTGTTGGCTGTGCACCACGTGTACGCCTCTAGAGCTCTAGGCTCGATGATCGTGCTAATACGAACAAGAAAACAGGTGAGGTGCCATGCCTGCATGCACATCTCGTCGGGTTTAGGGTTTGGGTTTAGGGTTTAGGTTTTGGGCCATGCCTGCATGCACATCTCGTCGGACGTGGCCCCCCCGAAGCGCACGGGCTGGGTGTCCTTGGAGGTGTCGTAGCGGCAGGTGGTCCGCAGGCTGTCGCCCGCGTCGATGGTGAAGTTGACGGTCTCGAAGTGCTGCGTATGGTGCTCGAACTGCACGGCTGACGCCTCCGTAGCGAAGGGTACAACTGCTCACGCCAATTCTAAACGTAAACGTGTATGGTCCCTGATTGGTCAATGGACAGTCCATCGATTTACCACGTCCCTGATTGGCCGTAAGGCTGTAATCGGGGGGTTCAGGGCGTAGTCAAATCGGAGACTAGGTTTAAAGGGGGGAAAAAAACAGAAAGAAAAAACAGTTATGGTGAGCCCCCGCAGCGGCGGCCTACCACGACGTCCGTCCAGGCGCCCTGGGGCACCTGCCCGTCCGGCCCCGGGGTGCCCACGGCGGTCAGGACGTAGCGCGCGCGCATGTGCGCGTGGGTCATGCTGTAGCGGCGCAAGTTGAATTTGAAAGCAAAATCTGAAAGCGGATTGTCACATTCTAGTTTCAAGCGCTCAGTTCCAGGTGGTTTCAAAGCGAGTCTGATAGGGTCAACCTGCACCGTCCTACCATGGACGCGAACACGTTAATGGGCGAGGGGAACTTCTTGGTGCAGCCGGGGGGGCAGAAGACGTTAACCTCCACCGAGGGCTCACCCGGGGGCAGCGCCTGCGGGAACTTGGCGAAGGGGTCCGCCACCGTCAGCACCCCCATGCGGTGCTGCACCACCGCCTCCTTCACCGCCCACAGGCGGATGCCCGAGTTGTCCGGCACATCCTTGAGCTCGTGCGCCATGTCGTAGTGCACCTCCAGCACCAGGTGCCGCAGGTCGTGGCGCCCCGAGCCGATCTTCATGCCCACGCCCGGCGGGAACATCATCGTGCTCTGCCCGGGCACGAACGTCCACGCCGTGCCGTGGCAGCCGGACCCGCGCTCCCATGCGGGCGATACGCAGCTCAGCGGGAGGTTGCCCCGGGCGCCCGGCGCCCCGGGTTGGGAGTCGTCCACGTCGGCGTACATGCGGCGGTGCTTCTGCCACGCCGCGGAGTCGGGGTCGCACACGTGCAGGTGCATGTGGTGCACGTTGGGCAGCCCCGGCATCGGCGTAACCCCAATCACGTTGTTGGCCTCCCCCTCGTTGGCCTCGACCAGGAAGCTCTTGCACCAGATGAGCGTCTGGATGCGCTTGGGGAGGGGCTCGTCGGGATCGAGCGGCGTATCCAGGTTGGCCGCCATGTCCGGGATGACCACGTCGAAGCGCACGTCCACGGCCTCGGCGTTGGACGGGGGGACTCCTCCCAACGGCGTGTTGGAGGAGGCGGGGGAGGAGGCGGAGGAGGCGGAGGAGAAGGAGGAGGAGGAGGAGGAAGAGGAGGAGGCGGCGCGAGCGAGCATCATCTCACGCTCGCCGCTCCATTGCTCGCCGCTGTTACCTCTGTTGGCCAGATCCTCCGCGTGCAGGCGCCGCGTCGCGCCTTGGGGCGCCGCGCGCGTATCACCAGGGGAGCCGTCGCCGTCACGGTGGTTGCTGAGCTCGAGGGGTGCCGTGGCCACGAGGAGGAAAAAGAGCCCGGCGAAAAGGAAACCACCGTACATGAACGCGCGCACCCGGGTGGGCGGCGGGCGGGGGGAGGGAAACCACATCGAGCTGTGCACGCGCCGTTGACGAAGTGCGGTGGTTGTATGGTGGAGACGCGCGTTGTGTTGTTGTGGGAGGGCGGGTGATCGCGGTTGTATTGTGAAGACGTGCGTTGTGTGTTTGTGGAGGCTTCGGAGCAATTTCGAAAACTTCGGAAGGTGTGAGAAACAAAACGGCTCGGCACGGTTGCCTGTGAAATAGAAGGGTGAGGAAGCTCTGCAAAGCAAAACTGCTCGTGTACGCTGTCCACAGCCGCCGCCGCACCGCCGCCGCACAGCCAACACTGTGCTTGATGGCAAGCAACGCAACCACGTAAGTGCCCCATCCACCGCGCGCCGCGGTGCGTCGCCACACGCCCCCCTAAAGTCTCGGCCCGTACCTATGCCAGCCCACCGTTGCCACACACAGCTCCAGGGGCCCCAAGCGACAGAAAGCCCGCGGCCGCAAGCTGAGCGCCACAGCAAGCTGGGCGCCCAACCGCGCGCCTCCCCGCGCGTTCCGAAGTCGTGCGCTTCCTGCACGCAAGACACTGTCGGCGTGTCTGTCACTCAATCCATCGCACTTCGCGCCGCGTCGTGCGTCCGCCGGCTTCCAAGTTGTCCCTGCTCCCTCCGGTTTACAGTTTGTCCCCGCGGTCCTCCCTGCGACGCCGCTCGTGTTCGGGTTTCCCCCGCCCATCCCGAGCCGTTCGTCGCCAACCTCAACGACGGCTCGACGTTCAACATGAGAGGCGTAGACAGGCACACCGTGAGCCGAAAAGTGGACGAATGTAAGCCCCTGACGCACCACGCGACATTGAGCCTGCGTACCTGCACCCCTCCGGTCTGCCGGCGCCATCCGATGCCATTTAAATGGCACCGGACGGCACCGGATGGGGTTGGTCACCGCTCATCACTTCGCGAGCCCCTTAGTTGCTCACAAGAAATCTGCTGTCCCAAGTCTACGATCGAACGGATTTCGAGACGAAAACCTGGTGCATCCGTATTCACGTGATAGCGTCTCTCTGCCTCTGCCTACCTTAGAGCTATAGAGCTACACCACATCTACTCCATCAATGATGTCATTTTACATGTCATCACTGCAGATCAACTGCATAAACGATTATCATAATTTGAAACAATACACAGCATCAACGCGACTACGCGAGCTACTTCACAAGCGCGCTGGCTACTCGATCACGCCATGGCCAACACATTTGTTTTAATAATTTAGGGACCTCGCCGCCGCGTGGGTAGCAGCGCGTGAGGAGTCAGGGGGTCAGGGGTTCATGGGCTGGCCAGGTTTAGGGTTTGGGGTTTAGGGTTCAGGGTTTAGGGTTTAGGGGTTAGGGGCTGGCCCGCCGCTTGGGCACCACCGTGGGGCCCGGCACCAGGGTCATTCTGAACAACCACTCCACCCACATCGGGGCAGGGCGGGCCTTGAGTGTGCATGCTCATACAGACGCGAGGAGGAGTAAGAGGAGGAGGAGAGTCAACGTCGGTCGAGTGCTTGTGCTCAATTCTCAACACCCCGCCTACCTGGCGCGCCGAACAGCAGTAATCGCGGCGCCCACTCCACCGCCGGTTGGCGCCGCGCGCGGTGCAGCTCCGGAGCCGCGGGCCGCCGCCCAGATGTTGCTCGCCACGTTACAGCATGCCATCCATCCAAAGCAACTAGGTGTAAACTGCGAGTCGATGACGTGTTGGGCAAGTGCCTGGCAGACATTGCAGGCCGTGTCATAGGTTGCCATGCGAGTCAAGAAACGAGGGCCATTCAATGCAAGAAACGAGGGTTCAACGTGCGTTGGGAGCTGTGGCGGGCAGTGTGCGGCGGGGCACCCCGACCTCGAAGGCGGCGAAGGTGAGCCAGGCGAGGGGGCCGACGGCGGAGGTGACGTGGAAGAAGGCGTGCAGCGGCACCGGCAGCTCCTGCAGCGCCGAGTGCGCCGTCACGTGCAGCCTGTTCCCGTCATCCAGGGCCTTGTTTTATGTCATGCCATTCATTTACCGTTCATGGGCTTAGGTAATGCTCACCACGTGCGCGCTATCGATTTACTCACGTTTATGGGGTTGGGTCATGCTCACCATGTGAGTGCCCTTGGGGCTCGATGTACGTTAGTAACAACTTAATTTACTCACGTCCATCGAGTCCCAAGGCGCTCACACGTTGAGCATTGACCGACTCCATCCGCCATTTCAAGCGAACACAAATATCAGTCAGTCTGCTGGGATTATACAGGGTCTATTGTAAGACTAAGGTATGGAGTTGCAGGGCCCGCGGGCCCCGCCGCAGTAGAGCTGCTCCGGCACCCAGAGCGCGGCGAAGCCCCCAATGTATATGCCCAGCGCCAGGGGCTTACACTCGTCCACTTTGCAGCTCAACGTAAGCGCTTTTTGTGGGATAAACTGGGTACTTTCGTAGACATATGGGTCATAACTCATCACAAACTGGACACAAAACGGCTCATTGTTCAAAACGGCCAAGTTTGAGCTGAGAAGTGGACGAGTGTGAGCCCCTGCCCAGCGCCCACTTCACGTACGGCGCCGTGGTCGCCTTCACCGAGCGTCACGGCCGTGCCACATGTTGCTCGCCACGTTATAGGATGCCACTGACATCGAAAGGCCGTGCCACATACTGCTCGCCACGTTATAGGATGCCATTGACATCGAGAAACGAGGTTTCTATATGCTTTTCGATGAGGTGGCGAGCAGTGGGCCTGGCGGACATTGCTCACCACGTCATAGGATGCCATTTATCTCAAGAAACGATGATACAAATTGCGTCGGATGTCGTGGCGAGCAATATTTGCTGATACCACCTCACAGGATGCCATACAACTGAAGAGACGAGGTTTCAAATGGGTGTGGATGACGTGGCGGGCGCCGCGTGGTCCGGCCATGCCGCGGAGCGATGGGCGGCTTGCACGGAGGTGACGGCCACGGCGGCCACCGTCAGCGCGTACGCCACAAAGAACACCCACACGCACGGCCCAACACCGCCGCTGTGTTTGTTAATTTCAACTACACAACTCGCATGAAGCTACAGGACTCGTATGAGTAGGGACGATATCAATCGACATCGAATGACATTTACCCTGCTCACAGTCGTCCTCTCGACCAATCACAGAAGGGTCCATCCATGCTGACTGTATCCGTATCGATGGAACGATACTCAACTCAGGTGCCACTGGGGCAAACTGCTGCCGATCAGGATGCTTAAATGCCTGCGCAGTGAGATTGAATGCCCTTCACACGCCCTGCCGCGAAGCCGCTTGTGGCGTACGCCACCGTGACGAGCGCCGACATGACCACCAAGGCGTACCCCAGCCTCCTGCTCTGCGCGTCGCCGGCCGCGCCCATCTGTCAGGGCCTTACGCGCGATTATTTCCCAGCTCAACCTGCCTGTTTACTCATAGTGTACCGGTAGTCCCGTATCAGCACGAGCAGTACGACTTGAGTTTCCCCACTTCATGATTACCATGAGGCATGCCGCTGAGCCTGGTTCCTCAGAGACGCTGGCGGTCACGGCCCGGGCACGGCCCACCGGGAAGTGTGTACGATCTGGGTACATAAAATGCCAACAGTGCGGTGCCCGGGTGCCGGGGCCCTGCCACGGGGTAGTGCAGGGAGGCGGCGATCCACAGGAAGATGGCGCTGCTGTACAGCATGGGCACCTCGTCCACCACCTGCCCCGCGCGCCAGTGCCACGCCCACACTGCTCGCCACGTCATAGGATGCCGCATGGCTCAAGAAACGAGGGTTAAAAATGCGTGTCCATGACGTGGCGCGCAACGGGCCTGGCAGATATTGCTCGCCACTCAGAGGATGCGGCTTAACTCACGAAGCGAGGGCTCAAAATGCGTGTCGACGACGGGCGGGCAATATGGCCGGAACCTGTGCCCCTACCGCGCGCGTTAGCGTCGCGTGGAACATCACGCTGCCGATGCCTACCCCAGGGCCGCTCCAGCAAATCGCAGGGCACTCACATCTTTCTCCTGTCTCTTTTCTATGATGCTGTTGTTCTGTGGTCTGCTCGTATGTGGTTTTTGGTCTATAGCGGATCAGCCTCCGCATACGCACAAACGCACGCGCGCGCACACACGCTCTCACATTCACACACACACACACGGATGGGGTTGGCTTAATGCTCACCCTGTGAGCGCCATGGGTCCGGTGCCATGGAACGTTGGTTTTTGTAAAAATATATTTGAAACGCTACGGCAGCTTGCTCTGCCTGCACGCCGCCGCACATTGGATGAAGCTGACCCTACCCACGACGGCGAGCATGGCGCCAGCGAGGAGGAAGCGGAAGCCGTAGGCGTGCTGGCGCGCCTTGAGGAGGAAGTACAGGCCGACCGTGGCGCAGGGGCTTACGTCCACTTTTCAGCTCAACTTGAGCGCTTTGTATGGGACAGGGGGTGCGCGTAGGGGTTGTGTAGCCCGTGTTAAGGGGGCGGTGGGGGTTGTCTAGGTTGTGCTGCATCTTCTTGTGTGTCAGAGACGACTCAAGTTGAGCTGAACAGTGAACGAGTGTAAGCCCCTGCCGTGGCGGTGGGCAAGGAGGAGAGGGCATTGAAGAATTCCGCGATGTAGGGGGTGACCAGATAGTTGGGCTCGCACCAGTCGTAGTTGGCGGTGATGGGGCCCCAGAAGAGCGGCGGCGGCGGCGGTGGCGGCGGGGGGGTGGAGCGGAAGAACCCCATGATATCCATGGTGGCGCCGGCGCGGGTCTGAGGTGTGTGACGCCAACGCCTCGGACCGGGAGAGCACCGGCCATGCGATTTCAACCGGCCTTCCCGCGCCTCGCGCCAAACTCGCAAACCCGAGTGCGCGCAACGCGCGGTACGCGCCGCGCCGCTTCGTTTTCTCGGTTTGCGAAACGGCTGGCGGGCTTGACCACTTGTTTACGCGCGTGTCCCCGGCTCGCGTTGTGGAAGCGAGACGTTCACAAGCCATCTGTTATCGGCCTGCAGCCTGCGGGCCGGGGCGTTCCTGCCTGTCGTCGTGCGCGTGCGTAAACCAGATTGCGACTACTGAAGGTGAGCAGTCTCAAAAGTCATTGTATTCACATTTCGGACCGCGGACGCCGTGTCGCTTGACAGCCGCTGGGCTCAGGACCCGCCTTCATGTACTGGTATCATGACAACAACATTTTCACTGCCGGATGCCCTTGTCCGAAACGAAGCGGCTTCCACACGCGAAGCCTTGCCCCCCGGATAGCCGGATGGGGTGCAGTGTTTTGCCAAACGTCTTGTCAGCCTGTCCAGCCGTCGGTTCACCAGCCCAGTCTGCCCCTCCTGCTCCTCCTCCTCCACCGACGCCTCCTTATCCTCCGCGTTCGTCTGCCTCCTCCTCCCGCGTATTCCTTCGTCGTGCATCTGATCCTGCATCCGCGCTGTCCGCAAAGCTGCGCTGTTGCCTTGACCTCTCCTAGTTACCCATTTACCACACAATCCCTTTTATTATTTATCGGACCGGCGCGGCGGACGATGCTTTTGTGGAGTGCAGCTGCGAAGCTTGCCCTTTTCCTTACAAAATTACTTGTAGGTAGGCGGCAGGACCGCGCACCAAGTCACGGGCACATGCTGTTTCTTGAGTGCATCCCAGTCTGACCCGTGCCCGTTCCCGGTTCCGTTACTTGTACATCAGTGTCCCCCGGTACCGGTACTTCACGTCCTCCAAAGACACTGACAGGATGCCTTCCTCCGCGCGTCTCACTGACAGGCGGGTCGGTGGAGGTGGATGGAGTTCAGCACGGCGATGGCTGCCGCCAGCTTGGAGGAGGAGCAGGATACGGTTCCGGAGGCGAGGGCGGCGGCGAGGGCGGCGGCAGTGACGGCGGTAGCCAGGGCGGCGGCGATGGCGGCAGCGGCGAGGGCGGCGGAGATTGCGGTAACGGCGGCGACGGCCAGGGCGGAGGCGGCGGCGGAGGCGTCGGAGGCGGCGAAGGTGGTGGCGGACCAGGCGAGTATCGAGGATGAGAGGGCGTGCAAGGCGGAGATTGCGGCGGAGCATGCGGCGAGGGCGGCAAGGGAGGCGGCGGGGGTGGCGGCGTTGGATGCGGCGGCGAGGGCGGCGTGGGAGGAGGAGCTGATCGATGTCGTGGCACGTATGCGCGCACACCCGCGTGACGAGGCGGCGCAGACGCTGGCGTGTAAACAGCTTCGCTACATGCCGGCAGCGATGCAGACTCATCCCGGAGCCGCAGGCGCCGTGGATGCCGTGGTTGCGGCCATGGGTGCCCACCTGCGGAGCGAGGAGGTGCAGCGGGAGGCGTGTGGAGTGCTGGCTGTCATGACCGGAGGCCAAGGCAACGTGGCGACGAACCAGACGCTCGCGGGAAACAGAGGCGCGGTGGAGGCTGTGGTGGCCACAATGTGCGCGAACCCGCAACACCTGAAATTGCAGCGGTATGCGTTTGGCGCGCTGGATGCCATGAACCGAGATCACGCCGAGAACCAGGACCGCGCGGCAAGAGCGGGCGCCGGGGACGCCTTCAACAAGACAATGGGGGAGTTCTCTGGGTTAACGCTTCTTCAATGCAACGCAACAATCGCGTTGGAGGCGTGGAGCGGTAAACGGAAACGATGATACCGCACTCGGCTGGCGCACGCGTCCTTTGCGTTGCAGCTGCTACACTTGCAACACGATGGACCCGCCACTAGCAATGAGAGTACGATAGAAGGGGGGAAAGAAGGGGTGGGAAGGAGAGGGGAAAGCATGGTGGGCATTAATCCCTAGGACAATAAGGATGTAATAAAATGTCAAAGAAACTCATTTGACTTCCCTGAAGTCTAGTAATCGTTTTGACCGGGGTTGCATCCGACTAGCTCTACATCCTCCGCCTGCGGGATGTTGCGATGTAGACGTCTTGCATCCGCCTAGTGCCCAGACTGTTCGTAGTACCTCTGTAGTAGAGCTACCCGGGTTTACCAAAATCATAATTGAGTGTCGGCCAAAGCACCAAACTCCGAGGTACTACAGGTAGTGCCAAACGGTGTACCTGTTTGAGAGCAGGCAGTAGATGCGCCTCCTACGGGACGTAGAGGTCCTCCGCCGCTGCCGCCGCCGCGTTGCGCGGCGCGCGCGGCGTTGCGCTCCGCCGCGGCCTGGCGGCGGCTCGGCGGCGGCTCCACCCACGCGTCCGGCGATCGCCGGAAGCACTGCACCACGAATGACTTCGTCACCGCCATAGTCCCCCCGCCGCCGCCGGCCCCGGCCTCGGCGGTCGCGTCGGCGGCGCCGCGCCCCACCTCGCGGTCGAAGCGGTCCGCCAGCGCGGCGAGCGACGCCTCCGTCTGGTGGAACGCGCTGGGCCCCATGCCCACGAGGTCCGCCACGTCCTCCGACCCCAGCTGCATCGCCCCCTCCACCTCCGTCTGCGACACCAGCTCGAAGCCCGCCGCCGCCATGGCCCCCGCGGTGCGTTCCCTCTTGCCCTCCGCCACCTCCAGCACCGTGACCCCCTCCCCCCGCAACGCCCGCATCTGCGCCAGGTGGTCGGCGCCCGGCGCCACGACGATGGCGACGCCGCCGGAGGCGATGACCCGGAACAGCTCCGCCGGGTTCCGCGGCGCGAAGACGCTCAGCGCCGCGCCCACCGCGCCGTCCGCGAAGGGCAGGGCGCTCTGCGCGTCCGCTACCGCCACCTCGATATCCGCCACCACCGAAACCGCCACCACCTCCTCCTCATCACCATCACTCGATGATGACACGGCCTCCACCTCCACCTCCTCCTCCTCCTCCGATGAGACGGCTACCTGCTCCTTCTCCTCCGCGGATCGAGTGGTGGAGGAGGAGGCAGAGGGGGAGGATGAGGAGGAGGGGGAGGAGGAGGTGGCGCTGGATAAGAGCTTGGCCGCCATGCGCGCGGCGGTGGGCGACGCGTCGAAGGCTGCGAAGCGAGCGGCGGCGGGGACGGTCACCACGCCCGCCGCCCTCG
>Ga0307488_10004253_pt1 | contig 11944 bp, 11 predicted proteins | sample SB02metaG_FD_202248 | JGI IMG/M metagenome (GOLD analysis project Ga0307488, IMG submission 202248) | Sea-ice brine microbial communities from Beaufort Sea near Barrow, Alaska, United States - SB 0.2 | ecosystem: Environmental > Aquatic > Marine > Coastal | place: USA: Alaska | collected...
GATTAATTTAGTTTGTTTTACACATAATAATCCTATTGCACTTCTTAAATTAAAAGGATAACCATGAGAGTATATTGGCCTGACCTTGTTTATTTACTATCGTCTCAGACGATAGTTTTTTTTTTTAAATAAGTTAAGATTCATTTAAAATCAATTTTATTATTTCATTTGTTTTAATTGTTGTTTCAAAATTATTAAATGAAAGTTTTGCATCATTACAGAACTGTAAATAATTTTCATTATCAAAGTATTTAATAGCTTCAGATAATTTAACTGGATTGTTTGTGGGAACTAAAATTCCTGAAACACCATTCTTTACTATTTCTGAGATACCTTTCAATTCTGTTGCAATAACAGGAACCCCAACAGAAAAAGCTTCAATTATTACTCCTGGATAACCTTCCCTATAGCTTGGTAATATCAGCACATCATATTCACTAATTTTCTTTTGGACTTCAGATGGTTTAATTACTCCTTCATAAGAGATAATTTTGTTTTGCCATTTATCCTTGTCGTAATATTTATCTTCTTTTATGTTTCCATAAAAATCAACACTATAATCACTTGGTAAGTATTTAGTGGCATTTAATAAATCATCTATTCCTTTTTCCTCTTGAATATTTCCTACATAAATAAATTTTTTATTAAAATTTAAGTCTGTATTGAATTCACTTTTGCTTCTAACATTTGGAAACCAATAAGTATTAACATTAAACTTTATAAAAAAGTCAATTAAGTATTTTGTTTCAAAAAAAACACAATCAGAATTCATTAAAATAAACTCAATAATTTTTTTTTTATAAAAGCTACTATTTTGATAAATTTTGTCAAAATTTCCTGCAAACTTTCTCAGAGATAATTTTTTATTAAAAAGTTTACAATAAATTACCAGAATTGGGCCCAAAAAAATAAAATTATTCGCAGTTCCATGAAGAGAAATATGAGAATGCTTTTTTAAATTTAAAAGAATCTTGAAATTTATTACAATAAATAAGAATAAATTATATTTATATTTATTCTTATTTATATCTATTATGGTATGATTTATATGGTGTTTTTTTAATTGATTTATAAAATCATTAAATAACACGACAACCCCGCCATAACTTAGATTATTTTCAGTCATTTTAGGTCCTAAAATTAATATTTTACTCATCTAATTCTATAATATACGTTAGCTTAATGATAAATATTAAATTTCTTACAATCTATAAGCTTTCAACTTGTGTTTTATCTATTTTACAATCAATGTACTGCCGAATAAATATTTTTTTAAAATGTAGAGTTTACCGTAAAAGTTTAAATAAAAATTTCCATTTTTTCTAAATATATTCACTTTATTTTTAATGAGAGGAAATTTAAATTCATTAAAAACTTCTTCTATATCCAAAACACAAATTAACCTAAATCTGTAAAAAATGTAAGTAAAAGGAAATAAATGGCTAGCAAAGTTGGCTTGAACAATGCCTTTAAGATGATAAATTTGATTAATATTTTCTATTTTTTGAATTGGCTTAATTATTTTATGACAATATGAAATTTGATTTTCATTTTGACTAATTTTATTGAAATTAAACTTATTATCATTTAGTCTATTCAATAAAATTGCAGCATATTTGGCGCTTAACAAAAATCTTGTATGATTACTCATATCATAACTCACTTCGTATTCATCTTGAATAACAATATCTCCATTATCCCATTTTTCTCCCATACAATGAATCGTTGTTCCACTGTATTTTTCTGACTTAAAAGACTGAACATACGTTGGGTATCCACCTCTTTGTTTTGGTAAATAAGAAGGGTGTATATTTAGAGTTCCTTTTTTGGGTTTACTGAAAATTGAGGATGGTATTTTTTGACCAAAAGTAGCAACAATCATAAGGTCGTAACTCTCCAGATTTTTTATTTCATTTAGACTAGTGTATTTAATTAAATTTATATTGTTATAATTTTTTAAAAATAAAATATCTTTTTTAGGAAAAATATGATTTATTATTAAATCATATTTAGTTTTATTCATCCTGTAAATTATCTTATATAGAAACTTTGAAACTGTGAAAGTCTTTAATAATCGCTTTATTTTTTTAAAACTATAATTAGGTTTTATAGATTCAACAAAAATAATATCAATTTTATTTTCATTTAAAAACTCAGAATCTTTTAAATGAAAAATTAAATTCGACAAATATTCAGGAAAACCAAGAATTATAAATTTCATTTATTTAAGTATTTAAATAATGCTGTGACTAAATAAGATTTAATAGAGTTACCCCTAGAAATAAGACTATATAATTTCTTTTTATTTTTGGTAAACTTTAATTTGTATGGATCTAACCCGGGCCCTAACGAATGTCTATCTATTTTTTTATCAAAGCTATCTTTAATGTTTTCGTCTACAGAATGAATCCCTAATTCATATTTAGGCGCATTTCGATCATAAGAAGCATCAGTACATAATTTTAAATTATTGAAAATGACATTGGATCTGTAGGCTACTGGAACTTCATTAATTTTAATAAAAACAATATTAGAATTAAAACAATCATGAATTCTTGTGTAAAATTTTAATTTATTTAAATCACCATATAACCAGGATTTTGAATCTACTAATTTAGATTTTGATAAATTGATTATGATATTGAGATTCTTATAATTATAGGGTTCTATTGACGATTCTTTCTTATCGTTATTTTTAACTGCTCTATTGATTCCTGTTCTCAGGTTTTGCTTATGCCCTTTAGAATAATGGGCTGTTTTATAACTTTCGTATGAATTATAATCAGATAATTCAATTTCCGGGCATTCGGCGAAGAGGTTTAAATTATAATTATTAAAGTTAGTTTTTTCAGGAATATATCTTAAATAGATACAATCAAATATTATTTGAGTTTTCAAGTAATTGTGAATTTCTTTAAAGATGTTTTTTTTAGGAAATGAGGAGATAACATCACAATATACTCCACCCCATTGCTGGCCAATAAACTCTATAAAACTAATATTTACACCTATTTTTTTTCTATTTAATTTCATTAGTGGGCATATAAGTTTTAACTCATTATCATCATCGTAGCCACAAATGATAACTAATTCCTTATTATATCCGAATTTATTATTTTCTACTGTATTAAAAGTAATCCACCAAGTGTGAACCCATGCATATGAAGAACAAATATTTTTATGTTTTGTTTTTTCATCTAGTATTACCCAAGTATCTTTTATATCACATAATTCTTTGTAAGTGCTTATATGCTTATATGTTAGACTCATTTACTGCTAACTTTTATTGATTTATATAATCCTTTTAAACTGCCCCCTTTTACAAAATATCTTATAAACATTGTTATACCAGTTAGTTGGGCTACTAACTTGGGTAATGAAGCTTCATCAGAAATTCCTGATATCTTTAACTTGTATGGGTCTGTATTAACATTATTCCAGCCCACGTCAATAGTTCGAGCTGACTTATAACCAGTTTTTTTAACTACATTAATTACTTTATTATTATAATCTCCGTTTGGATAACAAAAATGATCACATGTTGCGTCAGTTATTCTTTCAATTGACCTTTTTGAATTATAAATCTCATCATTTAATTCCTGACTATCACAACATGTTAAAACTGGATGAAACTTGGTATGAGAACCAATATTAGAGATTTTTGTTAATTCTGATATATGATCTTTTGTTAAAGCTTGTATTTCACTAAAATCTTTATCATTAGTATAATCATATCTAATTTTTAATTGCTTTAATCGTTCTTTATTAGATAATTTTTTTAGTTTTTCAATTTCTGAAGGATTTAAATTTTTCCACCAAAAATGTTTTTTTGAACCAATAATATTTGAACAGCAATAAAAAGTTGATTTTATATTGTATTCTTTTAAAATATTTATTAAGCTATAGTTGCCAATATGACCATCATCAAATGTAATGACTAGACTGTTGTTAGGTATTTTAGACCAATCTTTATTATGTATAGCATCTACCAATAAATCGATTGATATAAAATTATAATGACGATTTAAAAAATTTACATGTTTCTTAAAAACTTCAGTTTTTGGATCATGATATAAAACTATGGAGACATTTTTTTTAAAAATAAACCTCTTGAAAAGGTGAAAAATTCCGCTATAATAAATTAATCCAACAATAATATTATTCATGAATAATTAAAATTTTAATAAAAAAGTTTTTAAATGTGAATCCCAAGTAAATTTACTTGAACATTTATATAATCGATTTAAAATATCATTATCATTATAATAAAAATTGATTTGATTAATGTCAATCTCATTATTTTTAACAATTATACCGATTTTTTTTTTAATTACTAATGAAGAATAATCCCCTATCCCGCTTGACAATATAGGAATAACGCCCCTAGAAATATATTCAATAAATTTAACTGGTGATGCAACATTATTCATTAGGATATTGTCTCTTAATAAAAAACCAAAGTCATAACTTACTAAATCACTGAGAACCTCTTCTTGAAGAAGAGATTTAACTTTAAATTTTCTCACACCATTATCTTTCAGTAGCTGAGTAACTGCTTTTTTTTCTTTTGTGATTATAGTTAAAGATGAATTTTCCACTTTGGATTCAATAGTTTTATAAAGCCGAATTGTAGATTCAATTTTCTGCCAAAAAGAGGTGCTTCCCACATAAACAAATTTTATTTCATTATCAATATTGTTTTTTTCTTTTAAAATTATCTTATCTACACAACATGGCACTACATTTACATCTCTTGTTCCCCATTTTGAAGTTAACCAATCTTTTAAAAAAAAAGAAACTGAATGAACAGAATCCGCATTTTTGTAAGCAAATAATTCAATTAACTCATATATTTTACATTTGATAATTGATTTGTTTCTTGCAAAAGACTCTGCACTAGCTAAACCTCTAAAATCAATAAGAATTTTAAATTTATTTTTTCGTAAAAATCTAAATAAGAATAGTTTAATAAATACAACGAATGAACGTGTGTAAATATAATTAATATCTTCATCTATTTTTCTTAATGTATTTAGATAATTCTTGTAAAAAATTATATTATTGTCATTTTTATAAATTCTTTCATCTAAAAATGGCAGCATTATATAATTTTGATTTTTTTCAATATTTAATCTACTTACTATTTTAATTGTTTGAGACCTAACAATCGCTTCTGACAAACCGGGTTGTATTAAAAATATATTCATAGTCTATCTGAAATATCTATAGCTTTGAAATGTGCTCTTACCGAACCTAAATATTTGATGATTTTTGGAGTTTCATCCCTTGATAAGAATTTTGGATGACACATCATTACTATATTTTTATTTTCAACTCTTTTAAAAACTCTTTTAAAAGAAAACAGACTTGTAGAATCCATCGTTAAATGTTGAGTGTACTTTTTTGTTAATCTTGAATAAAAAGAATCACTCTTATTTTTATTTGATTTGGACCCCATACCTATTCCATCTCCATATATTGAATAATAAAAAGTATTATGAACTTTGTCGAAAATTTTATCAATAACTGTTTTATCTATTATTGTCAAAGGCAGTTCTGTAAATTCTCCTTTATCATCTTTAACACAAACATCAGTTGAAAACTTATAAAAATCATTATTAGTTATTGCTAAGAAAGAAAAACTATGATTATTCGAATTAACTTTAAGACCTGGGGCTACTGAACTATCAATAAAAACACCTACCGCTCTAAAAGAACTAATAAGTTTATCAAAAGGCTGAATGCATAGTCCTCCAGCTCTAAAGGCACTAACCTGATAATCTGCATTGACTTCTCTAGCAATATTATTTAATTCGTTGACACCATCAATAAAATACTTAAGTATTCTATTCTCAGGAAGACTATCTAATCTGTAATGTTTGTATGATGGAAAAACCCAATTCCCGTTTAAATAAACTGCATCCTCCCAATGTGGATGTAAATGCAATTCAATACGATGACCTTTCCTTACAAGTGTTTTTAACTGCTCTTTAATTAATTTTGCTTCTTTTGCTGTTTCCTCATTCTCTCTCAACAGTTTAATGTAAAATAAAATATCAACAAAAAAGGTGGCTTTCATATTGTATTTATCAAACTGTTCAATCAACATGTTAGTTGGTGATATCATGCAGTTATGAATTGTTCCTGATTTAGCACCCAAAAACAATTCATAATCGAAAGTTAAATATATATTTTTTATCATCTTTTTAGTTCTTGATCAATAATATCATGATTAAAATTAAAATCTCTTTTCTTACACTTTTGCAAAAATCTGAACATATTATATTGAAATTTACTAATTGGTTTTTTCCAAAGAAAACCGGTTACTAAATCTCCTCCAAATCTAGATTTAAACCTTTGAAGACCTTCTTGTTTGGAACCCTTAATTGGATTTATTCTAGCACCAACAAAATCATAAATTCTGACACCTTCATTTTTGAAGTATTTAATAGCTTCCCAATGCATATAATTAATAGCACCTGTTAAAGGTTTACGTATACTACCTCCATAGGAATAATATGCAGCATGTTGACTAAAAGGTATGATAGCGCAACCTTGAGGAACTCCATGATAATAACTTATAAATGAAATCTGTTTACCTTCCATTTTATTCATATATAGTACAAAATCTGTTTTATTTAAAAAACTCATATTAGATCTATTCATAGTTTCATTCATCAACTCAAATAATACCTCATAGTTATTAGAATTTATCTCAACAACAACATCTTTCTTTATAGAATTTCTGATAACATTTCTATGTTTGACGTGTAATTTGCCCCATAACTGCTCTTCAGGTAGTAATAAATTAATTCTGTAGGATCCAAAAGGAGCACTTATAACTTCTTTTGGTTTATTTAAAGATAAGGCCTGTGGGGGTTGCTGAGCTAAGAATGCAAAATTTAGATTACTTAGAAATTTTATTAATGATTTATAAAACAAATTAGTGTCATTGAAAGACGAAATCTGAATTAGATCCGAAGTAAAATAAATATATCTTATCAATAATTTAGATTCTTCTATGTAGGGGATTACAAAAACAAGTTTTTCATCAATGAAACCTCCTATCCATCCATAACTTTCACTTTGGCTTAATAAATATTCTTCTGAGGAAAAGACACAATAATTGTTATTCCATTCCCATTTAATAAAACTTATAAACATACTTAATTTAGATTATCATTTAAACTTAATCTTGTATTTCTAGAAAGAGCAAAATATCCGAAAATGAAAAAAAATATATTTCCAGAAATATCTGCTGTCATAAAAGAATTAATAAGAAAATAAATACATATTACAAAAAGATACATTTTTTCTTTAATAATTTTTTTCTTAAAAAAACTAATTAACAAAACAAATATTATCGTAAGCAATATAATCAGACCTATAATTCCATTCTCATAAAGCACCTCCAAAATCATATTATGGGGGTATTCAGCTTGATCCATACCAGAATATAAAAATCCATAGTTCCCAGTGCCTTTACCAAATAAAAGATTAAATACCCCCGAATTATAAAAATCATTTAATAAGATTTCATATAATTCAAGTCTTGAAGAAAAAGAACCACCTTTAGTTCGGTTTTCAATAAATGTAAAATCAAAAGGTGATAAAATCAACCTAAAATATTTAACCATCAAAAAACCCAACATAATAAAAACCAACAAAACATATTTATTATTGATTGTAATTTTCTTCTTATACGGATTAAATAAAAAATAAAAAATAAGTGAAATTAATAATGCTATAATAGGGCCTTTTGAAGCTGTCAAAATCATATAGATAAAAAATAAAAATATTAACACAAATATCATTATTTTTTTAATCTTAGATAATTCTGGCTTTAATAAAAATAATCCTGAAATAAAACCCAGACCCAAACCTCTTGAAAGCGCAATAGGGTTGTTATCTTCTGACCCCAATCTATAAAAGGAGGTAATCTCATTTAATATAGAAAGAGGACTGCCAAATTCGTTGAAAACTGCCAACATCAAAAATATTATCGAAACAAAAATATATTTATTTAATTTTAAAGTCACTCCAGAGATTAATAAAGATGGAATTACAAGCGAAATAAAAAGAAGAACTTTATGTGATCCGTAATTCATGGCATTAGTATAGAAAATCCCAATAGTTATTTGAATACAAAAAAGCGTTAAGGGTAATAAAAGTATATTTGGTTTTTTAACAAAAAAATCATCTAATTTATAAGTCAATAATGATAGAAAGAATATAATAATTAATAATAGATGTGCTCCAATAAAAAATATTTTTCCATGAAACATTATAAATAATGTAAATGCATATAAAAGTAAAATTAACTTTTGAATATTTATTTTTAAGAACTTAAACATACCTATAGACTATTTAAAGAATCTTTTTTTTATAAGATAGGGCTTGATTTTCTCATATATATCTCTAGCCGGCATACTTATTAAACTATCATTATAATTTTCACCTAACTCAATAATCTGTATGGCAGGTGTAATAAAATTAAAAGTATCCACACTTGAAATTCGCTTTGCAGGGACACCTGCAATAGCAATATTCTCTTCTTTAAATGATTTATTTACAACAGAATTTGCACCAATAGCAATACCATCTGCTATTTTAATATCTCCATATATTTTAGCACCTGGCCCAATGTAACAATTATTTCCAATTTCTGGAGCCTTATTAGAATACCCTGCCTCGGTACCAATATTTACACAAGAATGTATCCTACAGTTGGCTCCAATTCTAGTACTTCCATTGATAACGATAGTACCATAGTGAGCAATTGAAAGTCCTGGCCCAAAAACATTTGGAGGAATACTAAATCCCAATTTTACTGACAATTTATTATGCTTATATAAAACAAGTGAATAAACTATAAATTGCCAAATATTTTTTTTACAGTTTTTATAGTACTCTAATTTTCTCAGACATCGTTGAAAGTTCCAAATATGATTAGGAATAAAAAAATTTTTAATCCACATTGTTAATCCTGGCTTAATAACTATTCCTATTGCTACTCTATCCGCTTCCATAAAATATTTATAATCATTTTTTGATTTAATCATAGTATTTATAAAAAATATTAATTTTTGAGAATACTCTTAATTGCACAAAATTTCTCATAATCATCTTCTAATGGCAATTCTATTACTCTATCCTTTACTGACAAAGCATTAATGCAATGTTTTTGATCTAACAATTCATATCCATCAGAATAATATACTTGATTATTTAAAAAAAAAGATTTATATAAAGAAGCTGAACTAGGGTCCGAAAATAATAAGACAATCTTATGAGTATTACTTTGCCCCCTTTTGCCATTAATAATTTTAAAATGTGAATTGTCACCAAACTCCTCTATTAGCTCACTTATATATTCCTCCCTAAAACGACTAAGCTCATTTGCCTTTAAAATCCCACCTAAAATAGGTTTTTCAAAAGGAGCTATATCATCATATTTAAGATCTTTAAATTTGTTAAAAAAAACTATAATATACTTAAATATATTAAATATTACATACTTTTTATATTTGTATATTTTATATCTATTAAAATAAAAATTCCAATAAATTATAAGGTGAAAAAAATTATTGTAAGTTTTTTTTATCTTATAACTCTTATTCTTAGACCAAAAGAAAGCCCCCATATGACCTGATGTTGCTTTTCCTGGTGAAAAAGAGAAGAATCCCGCATCTCCAAATGTACCAACATATCTATCACATAATTTAGCTCCAAAAGATTGAGCCGCATCATCAATTAAAAGTATGTCTTTTTCTTTACAAATCTGTTCAACTTTGATCAGATTAGCAGGGTTTCCATACATACTAGCAACCATTACACATGAGATGTTATTCTTTTCTATTTTATTATTAAAGTCATTAATATTGATATTAAAATCATCAGTATCAATATCATAATAAACTATATCTAATAATAATTCATTTATAGGCAATAAAATGGAAGGACAGACATAGGTTGGTATTAGGATCTTTCCTTTAACCCCTAATGAAACTAGACAATGAAATAAGGCATTTTTTCCTGATGAAGCGTATTGCCATTTTTTGCCTGTTTTTTGACTAAGCTTATGAAGGTCTAATTCAGATCTAGTGAAATTTAATGGTTTGAAAATTTCAATTTTCATATTTTATTATTAATAATAAAATTATAGTTTTTCATTAGTTTTAATAAACCAAATAAAGAGCCTAATAAATAATAAAGACCTAATTTAATCTTCTTACCCTTAATATAACCAACTAATGCAATCGGAAAGATAATTAATTGATGCATAAATATATTTAACGCCTTCACAAAACCAAAATGTTTATACCCTAAATAAATCTTATTTCTTCTCATTAGAAAATGAGCATAACCTAATCTAACAGTACTTTTTTCTGGATTAATGTGTTCATGCCAAGTTATAGCTTGACGCGTAGTTGCTATTTTAAATTTACTCTTTTTTGCTCTAAGTCCAGTATCAACTTCATCTGAGTACATGAATAAATTTTCATCTTGTAATCCGATATCTTCATAAAACTCTTTTCTAGACAAATTCAGACCTCCAGCAACAGTATCAACTATTTTAAATAAAGGTAGCTCTGATGTTAATTCCTCTCCCTGGTCCAAAACTGTTAGATAAAGTTTCGAATTAATAGCACAACCATAATCTTCAATTAATGTATTGGAACCTTTACTTAACACAATCGGTGCAACCATGCCGTATTTAGAATTACTAAATAAAAACTCATAAAGCTTTGAAATGTCTGTAAATTTAAAATCATTACCTAATATCATGATAGCATCAACTTCAGGATTATTCAGAGCATAGCGTATACCGTCATTATATGCTTTTGTAAACCCTCCATTTGATTCTCTTTTTATAATAATAGAATCAGTAAATTTATCTTCAACTTTTGATAAATATTTTTTTTCCGAATTATTATCTACAATAATATGCAGAAACAAATCGTCCTTATGCGTTAAATAATGCTGGTACCACTCTTCAAGTTTATAATCATCATTATAGGTAATTGTAATTGCAGCTATTTTCATTTAATTTTTGTTATTATTTTTGTTATTAAAAAAATATTTTGTCTGAGAGGTGATTCTTTAAATAATAAATATATTGTAAAAACAAGAGATATTAATATAAGCTGAATTAATAAGTTCTCTAAATAAGTAGTAATAATAAACATCAATAAACAAAATAATAAACCTAAAAACATTTGTAACATATTTAAATTCAATTTTAAAATTTTATTAAAAACAAAAATATGATATATTACTGCAATACTACCTCCTATTAGTTTCGCATTTGCAAAACCAATTGCTCCATATTGAGCACCAATGTAAAAGACTGGGAATAATATTAAAAAATCTAATGTAGTAATAATAGCTAGTTCTTTTTGCTTATATGTGGATGAAAGAGATGAAGACAATAGCAAATCAAAACTAAGTAAAACAGAAAACCAAGCCATTGTATTGAAAACTAAAATTGAACTAAGGTATTGTTCTCCAAATAAAAATATTATCCAATATTTACTTGTTAACACCAATAGTACAGTTATTAATGTACCAATGACTAACACAAAATTAAAACCCTCAATAATTCGTTTTTTAAATTGATTAATATCTTCTTTAAATAACTTGGTAATAAATGGAAACATTGCAGCTATGCCTGTATTTATAATTATTGTTATAGGTACAACTAACCGTGCGCCTAAAGAATAAAAACCTACTTCCTCAGACCCCGAATTATTATCAAGCATTAAAATTGGAACTTGATCTGCAAAAGCTCCTAATGATCTCATCCATATATATGGAATACACATCACAAATATGTTCATCCGAGTTAAATTAATTAATTCTTTGTAACTTTTAATATATTTTTTATAAACGACATATAAGTAACTCAGTCCCTTAATTAATAGAATAATAGTGTAAATTATCA
>Ga0307488_10004255_pt1 | contig 11941 bp, 23 predicted proteins | sample SB02metaG_FD_202248 | JGI IMG/M metagenome (GOLD analysis project Ga0307488, IMG submission 202248) | Sea-ice brine microbial communities from Beaufort Sea near Barrow, Alaska, United States - SB 0.2 | ecosystem: Environmental > Aquatic > Marine > Coastal | place: USA: Alaska | collected...
CATCCTCTTATAATCGAAAGAAAATCCTCGTTTTATCTGATCATAATCTGCACGTGATAGTATGGCTGCGCCCAAGCGTCCCTGCTCCTCCTTGGTTCTCGCCACCTTCCAGGCCTCGATGTCGCTCGCCTCCCTCGACTGTCCAGCGGGCTCCTCCCCCGCCTTGCATCGTTTCCTCTCTCGCGCTTTCCTGACCTGCCTACCCGCCTCCTTCCAATCCCCCATGTCGCTCGTATCCCACGCCGCCAGTCTTATGGTCTCCTCATCCGCCTTGCACCGTTTGCTTTCGCGCGCTTCCCTCCCTTGCCTACCCCCCCGCCGTTTTTTCTTCATCTCCCCGTGCGCCCGCCCATCCATATCAACCTCCTCGAGTCGCGCCCCCGCCTCCTGCTCCTTCTCATCCGCCATATACGCCGGGTACCAGTGCCCATCTGGAAATGTCCCGTGATAGGCGGCATCGCCGCCGCCCGCTCCGCCCGCCTGCAAGTAGGATTGGCGATTATTGATACTGCTCGCCATGTCACAGGATGCCGTTTAACTCAGCTAATACGGCTTCAAAATAAGGTGAATGAGAGATGTGGCGGGCAACATATCTGGCAAATATTGATATTGCTTCCCGTCATATAGGATGTCATTTACTCAAGAAGCGCAGGTTCAAATCATTTCGGATGAGAGCGGTGGACCAGGGTCAACGTGTCGATGCATATCCAGCTGGCAGCAGGAGCAGGACGTCAGGAGGATCCGCTCATCATATCCTTGTGTACTAACAAGATATGTGGCGGGCAACATGTGTTGGATCCTACCTCGAAAAAGAAGGCCCCGGGAAAGGCGTCAATGAGGCGCCTGCAGATGTTGCCCATCCCGGTACTAGGGCCCGGTAGATGTTGCTTGCCACGTCATCCAACGCATTGAGAACCCGGTTGTCGTGATTCAGATGCTCTCCGATGACGTCGCGAGCAAATTCGATACCCTATGACGTGGCGGGCAATCTCAATCCATGCCCTATGCCGCCAGACCCTATGCCGCCCGGCCCTATGACGTGGCGAGCAATATCAATATCCTAGTGGCGAGCAATATCAAGCCATGCCCTGCCCGGTTGCGAAGCTGTCCCGCACGCTCCACTTGATGGTCCACTTGCGTGCGCCGGGACGGGGGGTACGGGGTTGAAGCTGGACAGCTGTCGCGGGAGGGAGAAGTCGGCGTCGGCGGTGCTGTTGAGGACGCGAACAACGCAGTCCTCACGCTAGGGCCCGCCGCTGCGAATAGTGCCCTGGAGGTTGGCTATTATTCCGACGGACTTGCTAAGAGAGCATCTTCGAGGTACCAAGCACGGGCGACTCGCGCGGATGCCTCTTGTCAGCAATGCATAGACAGAAGTGTACTGGTACACAGCATCGTCGTGGCATGCCCTGCCCCGCGCGTCCAGGCCCAGGTGCTCGCGCTGCCGTACCCGAGGTGCCTCCACGTGCGAATCTCCGCCTCGTGCGCATCGCCCAACTTTTGCAGCTCGAGCCACAGGGCCTCGTACGTGCCCTGCGCCAGGGGCTTACACTCGCTCACTTCAAGGCTCAACATGAGCGCTTTGTATGTGGTAAGGGGTGCGCCTAGGGGTGGTGTAGCCCGTGTGAGAGGGGTGTTAGGGGATGTTTAGGGTGTGTAGGGTGTTTTTGTTTGTCAGACACGGCTCAAGTTGAGCTGAGAAGTGGACGTGTGTAAGCCCCTGCCCTGCGCTGCGCGCCCTGCTCCGCGAGCACCGATGAGTTGACCATCTTGAAGATGCATTCGCCTCCCATCGTCGCCCTCGCCACCACCGGAGCGGAGGGTTATGCCGGCGGCGCTGCGATGTAGGATGGAGCCGACCCATCAAGCACGAGTTAACAAGCGCGCAGTAGCGCGTGGCGCGTTGGAGCAGCGCGGGAAAGTTTCTTGACAACGACGATTTTAAACTGCAATTTTGAACGCTGGGCATCCGCACGTCCAAGAACGACTGGACGTGTGGCTGCCATTCGCTTTGGCGCGTGTATCGGTCCTTGCACGCCCCAACGCACAGTCGGCGAAGCCGCCAGCAACAGCACCAGCGCGTGGTATTCACACCCCCAGCGGCGTCAGCGTCACAAGGCACCAGAGAATCGTCCGAGAACCGTCTGAACTTTAAATTACACAAGGCACCCGCCCGCCTCCGCATTTCAAATGGGTTCCCCTGAGGACGCGGGCACGCGGCGCTCGGGCCGCGCTCGCGCGCCCGTGTCCTACGACGAGGCAGGGCACGCCACACATCACTCATGCCCGCCACTCCACCCTATCTCGTATGAATCTGCACTCGCTTAAGCGGGATGGCATGGCATCCTTTGACGTGCCGAGCTATCTATAATCCGCCACCATACGACAAGGGCGCGGACGCGGCACTCGCTCGCTCCCTCGAGGAGGAAGAGGCCGCCCCCGCACCCGCCGCCGCCGCCGCCAAGAGCGTTGCCTCGCCCAAGGACGCCGCGGCTCGCGAGATCGCGGAACAGCTGGGGCGCGCCAAGCGCCCAAGCGGCCCCGCCTCGTCCGAAGTCACTGACCCCGATGGAGCAGGAGCCGCAGGCCATCCCTGCGCCGCCGACGACGCCGACGTCACCTCCGACGCCACGAACCCCTCCGACGCCGACGCCGCCGATGCAAACGTGGAGAACTCGCAGCCGCCCAACACGCAGACACAGGCGGCGCGCCTACCGACCTCCTCGGAGTCCGAGAAGCCCGCCGCCCGCGCCCCGGGCTCCATCCTCTCGTTCGTCAAGAAAGGCGTCGACAACTGCGGCGATGCCGCCAAGGCTGCCGACGCCCCCAGTGCCAAGAAGGCGAAGGCCGGCCGCGGGCGCAACGTAGGGCGTTGCAAGTTGACCCCTGGTTGACCCCGGCTTCACCTCGACTCGTTTCAGCGCTTGAATCTGATTTATGATGAAATTATTTCAAACTTTGCTGTCAATCTCAACTTCCGCCGCTACACCAAGGCGGTTCTGTCCGAGGACGAGGATGAGGCGAACGAGAAGCCGGCGCCTAAGAGCCGCCCCGCACGCGGCCGCGCCGCAGTGAAGTACACCGTCGACTCCGACGCCGACGCCGAGGCGGAGGAGGAGGAGGAGGAGGAGGAGGAGGAGGAGGAGTCCGCGGAGGAAGACGAGGAGATGGAGGAGGAGGAGGAGGCCGCCGACGCCGATGCCGCCGCCGCCAACGAGGACGCCACCAACGCTGACGCCGACGCCGAGGTAAGGCGGTGCAGGCTGTCCCTATCAAATCCACGTTGAATCTGCCTGGTCCAAGCGCTTGAAACTTGTATATGATGAATTGCTTTCAAGTTTTGCTTTCAAATTCAACTTGCGCCGCTACACCGAGGCTGGGGATGACGAGGTGACCCGCCTGACCAAGAACCTCCTCGAGGAAAACGACAAAGCACCCGCTTCCGCTTTTGCACCCGACAGGCCCAAGAGGCTGGGCCTTGGCCACTCGTTCCCTGACTGTTTGCTCATAGTGCACCCGACAACACCCGTCGCATCCTCCTCCTCGGGCCTGGCCACCCTTCCCTGCCTATTTGCTCGCGCTGTACTGGTATACCCGTACACACTCGCCGCATCCGCCTCCCTGTCCTGGCCACTACGTGTAGGATATTCGGGTACATCAATACATCATTAATGATCATTCAGGGAACGAGTGGTCATGCCCTACCCAGAGGCAGCGAAACGCCTTCGAGCATTTCACTTTCAAGGCAGACGCTCCCAAAGTGACCGTCAAGCCCGCCAAGATGTCCGCCAAGGCCGCCGCAGCCGTCAAACCCGTCAAGGCCAAGACCGCGCCTGTCAAGCCGGCGCCCACCAAGACCGCGCCCGCCAAGCTGGAGCGCGCGTCCGGCCGCGCCGCCACCGCCCGACCGGCCGCCGCGCGCCGCACCCTCAAGGTAGGGCCCGGGCAACTGCCAAACAGCCAGCAGATATGCTTGCCACATCATAGGATGCTGCTTTACCCGATAATCGAGAGTTCAACATGAGTGTGGATGACATGGCGGACGACCGGGCGGCAGATATCACGCGCCACTTCATAGGATGGTGGGTAACTCAAACAAGAGGGTTCAAAATGCGTTGGATGACGCGGCAATGGTCCGTAACTCAACACAGGAGGGTTTATGATGCATTGGATCACGCGGCGATCAGTATCTGTCACACCTTACCCGAAGGAGGAATCGTCCGACGATGAGGACCTGATGGAGTCCGACGAGGAGCGCGAGGACGGGGAAGAGGAGGAGGATGAGGAGGAGGAGCCGAGTGATAAGATGGATAAGATTGTGTACTGCGCTTATGCGGATGACGTGCTCGCCGACGAGATCGCCGAGCTAGGCTCCGACGAGGCCAAGACAGTGTTCGCCGCCGCAGTGGCGCCCGGCGCTACCAAGCGGCAGCAGCAGCAGCACCTCTACTGCGTCAAGTGGGCAAGGCTCGGCACGATGTGGGACACACCATGCCTTCATCCTAGTGTTTGATAATGAGTGTGCGAGTGAGACGCGTCAGCGCGTGTGAGGAGGCACCAGGCTCCTGCATTGGCCCGCGTCCAGTGTTTGATAATGTTGTTGGAGCAAGTGAAGGGCCACGGTGTGACGAATGTGATGGATGCGACGTGTGTGATGCCTGCGACGCACGCGACGTGACCAGCTTGATTTCATGTGTTGGGCTCTTCGAGCAGGAGGGGTGCAGCTACCGCCGCCGCAGCTGGGAGTCGGAGAAAGACGTGTTCGAATCCGCGCCAATGAAGCTGCAGGTAGGGACGGCCAAATTCATATCATTGTGTAGCTTACATTCATCAAGCCCCAAGGCCCTCACATGGCTGATCTGTATGACATCCTATGATGAGCCGAGCGGTCATGTAACGCTCACATGGCGGAGTTAAATGATATCCTATGACGAGGCCGAATGGCGCTCACATGGTTGAGTTGAATAACATCAAATGACGAGTGGAGCGTTTGTTTACCCGGCCGTCACTGCAGGCGTTCAAGCGGCGGCACAGCGCCACCCCGCACCTCACCACGGAGCCGTTCCACCCGCAGTTCCTGCTCATCGACAAGATCATCGCCGAACGCGAGGCGGAATTCGACGAGCAGGAGCAGGTGGGGACACACAGACACTGCCCGCCACGTCATCGACACGGGCCTCGCACCTTCAGTTTTGCACCTTCATCTTTGCGCCCTCAGCTTTGCACCCTCAGCTATGCACCCTCAGTTTTACACCCCCAACATTGCACCCTTAGCTTTGTAACCCCGACAAAACTGGTAGCCCATGAGGTGACTAGCAATATCTGCCAGGCTCTCGCCCACCACGATAACACGCATGTTGAACCCTCGGGGCTTAAGTTCCACAGCATTGTTTGACGTGGCGCGCATCATCTGCCCGGCTATAAGAATCGGCGAAGGAAGACGCGGGTGAGGAGGTCGAGGCGACCCTGCAGTACCTGGTCAAGTGGCGCGGGCAGGGATACGCGGAGGGCACGTGGGAGGCTGCTGCGGTGCTGGAGTCCGACGAGGACGCCGCACAGGTACGGCGGTGCAGGTTGACCCTGTTTGACCCCAGCTTGACCAAAGCTTGATCCCAGCTTGACCCCATATTGACCCAAGCTTGACCCAAGCTTTACCCAAGCTTGGCCCAAGCTTTACCCAAGCTTGACCCAAGCTTGACCCAAGCTTTACCCCAGATTGACCGCGCCTGGTTCCAGAGCTTGAAGCTGAAATATGATAAAGCTCTTTCAAACTCTGCTTTCAATTTCAACTTGCGCCCGTACAACAAGGTGAAGCGGTTCGAGCGGCACGCCAGCCTCAAAGAGAAGAAGGCGGTGCACGCCGCCGCTTCCGAGCGCGTAAGGCCCGCTATCATCCACGTCTGTATGGTCACCTCACCCAATACGATAGCACTCAGTATGGTTACTTCACCCAATGCGATAGCACTCAGTATGGTCCCTTCACCCAATACGATAGCACTAAGTATGGTCGACCCTACTGGAGAGAAGACCCGGTACAATCCACGTCAGTATGGTCATTCGACCAAACATGGCACCAATCGATACGGCCATCTTACCAAAGGTCCGGTAACACCCACACCGGCTTTCTCACACACTCACACACGGTTGTTACCCTACTAATAGGGCGCGGCCGCTCTGAAGAACGGCGGTCGGTCCTCGGCCAAGCCCGTCCCGCCGCCCTTCAAGGGCGGCATGGCGCTGCGCGACTACCAGGTCACCTCCTTCGAATGGATGGTGGGCAACTACCGCCGCCGCCACAACGTCATCCTGGGTGAGGCCCAGCATTATCCGCGACAGTATGGTCATGTAGTCCAATGCGATACCACTCAGTATGGACACTTTGCCAAAGAGAAGGCCCGGTATCATCCCCATCAGTATGCTCACGTCGCCCAATACGAGACCACTCAGTGTGGTAACTTTACCGAGGTGGTTACCGAGGTGGCGTCCCGATATCAACCACGTCAGTATGGCCAAGTCACCGAACAAAGTGGCACAAAAGTATGGTATTTTGACCAATATCCTCTGTGTTTCACCCAAGGCCTTGCTAGGAGGTGACGAGATGGGGCTGGGCAAGACAGCGCAGTGCATCAGCGTGATGGAGCACGTGCGCACCGCGGTGCTGCGCTCCCCGCGGCCCTTCCTCGTCATCGCGCCGCTCACCACCCTGGGCCACTGGAAGGTTGGGCCAGACGTCATCCATCACGTTTGGAACTATCGTTCATTAAGTTATGATATGCAGATCTGTGGGGGGGTTCAACTGGGATCCATACTAGCGAAGGTGATTGACGGTCTGTAACGCCATCCAATTTCTCCCTCCTCCCAATTTCTTCCCCCTCCTGCTGATCAGCTCAGCATAACGTGGCATTTTCTACTGACGTTCATCGAGCCCCCAAGACGTTCACATGGCGAGCATAAAGCAACCTCCTCAACCTGTGACGTGACGTGGCGACTGTTTACCTGACCCTCCTGGAAGCGCGAGATGGAGAAGTGGACGGACATGAACATTGTCGTGTTCGACGGCACCGCCGCAGACCGTGACATCTGCGCCGAACACGAGTTCCACTTCGAGGGCAAGGGCGGGGGCGCCAGGGGGCCGGCCAAGTTCGACGTCATGCTGGTGCGGCCACACAGACCTGCTTACCACATCATTCAACTCATATTGCACCCTGTTCTCTTGAGTTGAGTTTCATCCTATGACACGTCGTGCAATGTCTGCCAGAGCCCCTGTCGACCACGTCATCGACACGCATTCTGAGGCCTCGTTTCTTGACTTTAATGACATCCTTTGACGTGGTGAGTGGTATCTGAGAGGCCCTGGATGTCGGTGTCTTTCGAGACAGCGCGACGGCACACGGAGCAGATCTCCGCCTTTGAGTGGGCGGCCTGCGTCGTGGACGAGGTAGGCCATACCCACAACGTCGTTTGTCTCGCATGATGCCCAGGTTTTGGAGTTCATGAAGCCGAAGTCCAGTAGACATTTATGACCAAAATTCGTCGAGCCACAAAGCTCTCACATGGTGAGCATTAACCAACCCCTGCCCGCCATTCAAGCGATCGGAATCTAAGGTTGTAACTTTATGATGTAATACTCTATACGGAGGCGCACAAGATCAAGGACGTGAACAGCCAGACCACTCAGGCGGTCATGGAGATCGGGACTGACTGGCTGCTACTGCTCACGGGTAAGGTCCGATATCAAACTGAGCTCTTTGGTCAAGAACCTCAAAGAGAAGATATAATGTTCATACTGAGGCGTATGGGATGATACTGGACATTATGCAGGGGCACTCCGATTCACGAGAGGCCTGGTATCAAGCGGAACTCTTTGATATTAAGCACTTAGAGTGGTACGTGGTATCGCGCGATATTAAATGAGTATGCTGACGTGCATGGGATGACGACACCGGGCACTACCGACGGGCACGCCGATTCAGAACAACGTGCGGGAGCTGTTCGGAATGATGCACGTTCTGGACCCCGTGCAGTACCCCAGCTGGGAGGACTTCCAGGACACCTTCTGTGACGGTGGCAAGGAGGTGGACGCAGCGCAGGTATGGCCTGGTAGATAATGCCCGCCACGTCATCCGACACGTCTTCCACCTTCTTTGCTTGAGTTTAATTGCATCCCATGACGTGGCGAGCGATATCCGCCAGCCATGATAAGAACCCTCGTCTCTTGAGTCAAATGACATCCTCTGACGTGGCGAGCGATATCCGCCAGGCCCTGCCAGCAGGTAATGCGGCTGCGCGACGTGCTGAAGCCGCGCATGCTGCGGCGCATGAAGGAGGACGTCGAGACCATCCCCGCCAAGGTGGGGTGGCGCAACTTGAAGCCCGTATTGACGGCTTTGGTTTCAGCGCTTGAAACGAAAGCATGCTGAACTGCCGTATGGTCAACTGCTTCTAGTACCACTCAAGTTATCCCTCATAGTACCTCGGGGATGCTCAAGTTATCCCAAGTTATACTCGAACATGATGAAGTCTCATAATACCCGAACATGTTGCAGTCTCATGTTTTGCTTTCAGTTTAAACTTGTGCCCCTACAGCAAGGAGGAGATCGTGGTATGGGTGGAGCTGACACCGGAGCAGCGCGCGTACTACCGCATGATCTACGAGAAGCAGGTGCACGTGCTCATGGAGGGCACCAAGAGCAAGAACGTGCCGCAGCTCCGCAACCTGTGCATGGTAGGGACTGTCAGATACTGTTCGCCAAATCTTCGACGCACATTTTAAACCCTCGTTGACCCTTGTTTGTGACGGGTTGGATCTCCTCAGTACTGTAACCGACGAGCTCCTGATTGAACCACTCCATCAACTCGTTGTGAAACATCCCCATTCTCTTGAAGTTCTCAAGCATCCTATGACGTGGCGAGCAACATCTGCCAGGCCCTAGCGCACGGAGCTGCGCAAGGTGTGCAACCACCCGTTCCTCTGCAACGGGCTGGAGGAGGACTACACGGACAAGAAGCGGATGGCGGTGGAGAAAGCCGCCGCTGCCGCCGCTGCCGCGGACGTGTCGCTGGCCGAGGCCGGCGCCGTGCCCGCGATACCCTCCCCGCTAGTGGGGCGCTGCAACTCGAACCCCACCACGTCATGTCGTGCTCCACAAGCAAGTTGACACCGTGTTGACAGCGCATGGTCACAGCGCTTGAATATCAATGTCGAGGCACGCTGCTTTCGAGGCTGCCTTCAAGTCTTGCTTCCATTTTCAATTTGCGAAACTGTCCAAGTTGAAGCCCGTGTTAAAGCGCCAGGTTGCAGCGCTTGAATCTAATACATGATGGATCGCTTTCAAGTGTTGCTTTCGGTTTCAACTTGTGCCTCTACCCACTGGAGCTCTTGACGCACTCCTCCGGCAAGATGGTGCTGGTATCGAAGCTGCTCCCCAAGCTCAAGGCGGACGGACACAAGGTGCTCATTTTCAGCCAGTTCACCATCGTGCTCAACATCCTGGAGGTACGGCCTGGCTGCTAGTTCTCGCCACGTCACAGGATGCCTTTCTCATTTGTCTTCGAATTTGAGTGTTACATCTTTGAGTCTTAGTAGGTCTCCACTCTGCTGCAATGCGTGATGCGCGCCTGAGTGACTTAACACTTTGCCAATCATAAGGTGACATGGAATTAGAGAAGCATGCGTTAAAAATGCGAGTCAATGACGTAGCGAGAGATATTTGCCAGACGCTACCTTCAGGACTACCTGTCACTGATGAACTACGAGTACGAGCGATTGGACGGGTCCACGTCGCAGCCGGACCGGCAGGCTGGCATCGACCGCTTCAACACGGAGGGCCAGGGGTTCGTGTACCTGCTGTCCACCCGCGCCGGAGGTAGGCTCACATGCACAGTGCACTTGTGCTCACACTCACCACATCATCCGCCACTATTAAACCATTGGTGTCATCATATGAGGTGGGAGGGCAGCAAGCAAGCAACCGGTACACATGTGGTGGATGCCGCGGCGTGCACCAGTACACTATGACAAAGTGCGTGAAACCACTTAGACAATTAGTGAGGCTTCGTGCTAAGTCGACCCGCTCGACCAATCATAACGCTCCATTTGGACGACTTAGGACTACTTGTTGCTAAGTGTCTAAGTGGCTTGACGCACTTTGTCATATGATGAGGACGATGTGGCGTGCAGTGATACAATGTATGGTAGATGACTTGGCGTGCATCAGAACGCTATGACCCTGCTGGGAGGAATGGGCATTACACTGACTGCGGCGGACACCGCCATCATCTACGACAGTGACTGGCAGGGCGGTGCAAGTTGACCCGGGATTAATCACGCTTGGTGTCAGGGCTTGAAGCTAATACACAATGAATGGCCTTCAAACCTTACTTTCAATCCAACATGCGCCCGTAAAAACTGGAACCCGCAGAACGACCTTCAGGCCATGGCGCGCTGCCACCGCATTGGTCAGACCAAAGAGGTGAAGGTGTACCGGCTGGTGACGAAGGCGACGTACGAGCAGTCGCTGTTCGAGACGTCGGCGAAAAAGTACGGCCTGGACGAGGCGGTGCTCGGCGGCGGCGACGTTGGCGAGGGATCTGATAAGAAGAGCGCCAAGGTAGGGCGGTACAGGTTAACCCTAGGTTGATCCCGGATTGACCCCATTTTGACCCCAGGTTGACTTCAGGTTGACCCCAGGTTGACCCCCGGTTGACCCCAGATTGACCCCAGGTTGACCCCAGGTTGACCCCAGGTTGACACCAGGTTTACCGCGCTTGGTTTCAGCGATTGAAGCTATGATATCATGGACCGCTTTCAAATGTTCATTTCAATATCACCTCGCGGCGCTTTACCAAGGAGGACGCGAAAAAGATCAACGACCTGCTGAAGTTCGGGGTGCACGGTGCTTTGCGCGATTCGTCAGGGGAGGAGGCGGCGGCATTTGCGGCAAGGCCTGACAGTTATCGTTGGCCACGTCATAGGATGCCTTTCACATTTAAAAGCGAGGGCTCACAATGCGGTGGCTGAGGTGGTGAGCATTATGTTCCAGGCCCTGTTTCGAGGAGGAGGGCATCGATCAGATCCTCTCCGCGCGCGCCGAGAGCCGCACCATCGGAAGCCGCGTGGGTAATACCTTCTCGGTGGCCACATTCTCCGTCGGAGCCGGTGACGCGGCAGGGCCTCACAGATGTCGTCCCCCACGCCGTCGACACGCATCACATACCCTCGTATCTTGAGTTAAATGGCATCTTATGACGTGGCGAGCAACATCTGCCAGGCCCTACGACGCGGAGGCTGACGCGGACAAGTTCTGGGAGGAGATGTTGCCGGACGCGGCGCGGAAGGCGCGTGACGACGCGGCCGCAGACCCTTATGACATCGATGAGCGATTCCGCGTCGACGGCCCGCGCAAGCGCCAACGCGTGGAGACATACAAGGAGGTAGATCCTGGCAGATATTGCCGGCCGCGTCATCCAACGATATCCGGACCTCACACTCATAGGATGCCATTTACCTCGTACACATCATAAACTGGGGTAAATGACATCCTATGACGTGGCGAACAGTATTTGTCAGGCGCGTGCCTGCTGCGTCATCGACACGCATGTGAAGCCTCGTTAGACGGCATCATGTGACATGACGAGCAATACTGCCTGTCCCTGCAAGGAGGGCGGCAACGCGCCTGCGCCCCCGCGGCGGCGCGGCGGCGCTGGTGGCGGCGACGACTACGAGGCGGACGAGGGCGGCGGCGACGGCGACGGCGGCAACAGGGCGGAGCGCGCGGCATTCAAGAAGGCGGCGAACGACTCGATGAAGGAGGCGCGGGCGAACGCGTGGCGCGACGCCGAGGTCAAGGTGGGGCGGTGCAAGTTGAAAACCTTGTTGAAAGTGCCTGGTTGCAGCGCTCGAAATCAAAATTTGATGAGCTGCTATGACTTTGAAGAAAAG
>Ga0307488_10004256_pt1 | contig 11941 bp, 11 predicted proteins | sample SB02metaG_FD_202248 | JGI IMG/M metagenome (GOLD analysis project Ga0307488, IMG submission 202248) | Sea-ice brine microbial communities from Beaufort Sea near Barrow, Alaska, United States - SB 0.2 | ecosystem: Environmental > Aquatic > Marine > Coastal | place: USA: Alaska | collected...
AAAGAAACTAAATGAAAAGTGCTATTTCAAGCAACTAATTATAAATCAGAGGTAATACCCATGTTAAACAAAGCCCTTCTTGTAGTATCCGACAAATTTGAAAAATTTGCCACAAGAAAAGATGTCATTACCATATCTACACTTTACAACTTATTAAATGCAGACAACATATCCTTTTCCACACCTACAAAGACTCACCTTATCCCCGGACAAGGATTTAGCAAAGAGACAGTTAACAAAGTATTAGATATGTATAAAAATAATAAAAACCACAAAAATTTTGACTTTAGCATGTGGTTAAAAATACCTCCCCGTGCCTCTAAAGCGTTGACACACAAGCATAAAGACGAAAATATACTAATTTCTGACCCTCAACAATCTAGCTGTGAAACTTTTAGTATGGATATATTAATAGATGATCAATGCGAAATGATGCGCGATCATCAAACAGGCCTTCATATTCAAGGTGTATTATTACTAGAAGCAGCTAGACAAGCTTATTTAGCAATATTTGAAAAGTTTCTATCTGCCAAGGATCAAGGGGAAAAATATTTTATTTTTAATAGCATCGATGTGAACTATAATTCTTTTGCATTCCCATTGACCGCGAAATTAAATGTGAAAATAGTAGATAAAGATCTAAACAGTAAAAAGCAAAAGGCCGCAATGAAGATGGAAATAATTCAATGTGGGAGCATATCTGCTTCATTTACACTAAACATGACTGTAGTTGAAGACAGAAAAATATCCCTCTTTGAAGCAAAACTTGCTGATAAAACATTAAATGAGCACATAAACAACATACTGATTATAGATCAAGAGCCCGCGGAGGTTGCTTATGCATAACTTTATTGAAAAGACAAATAAATACGTTTTTTTTGACGTGGATGACACTTTAATAAGAACAAAAAGCATGTTTACGTTTTCAAAAAAATATTTTTCAACGGTAAAAAATAAAAATCTTGAACTACAATTTGATGCTGAGATGGCATCATTATTTAAAAAAAATACCGATTGGAAAGTTATTAACTCTATCTACTACTATTATTTCAAGCACTTTCTCATAGCTGATGTGGAATCAGTGGCTCAGCAGTGGTTTTTAGGATTATCCGCTGACAAAAGCCATTTTTACCATCATAATATAGTTAAAATACTACAACATCACCAAGCAGAAGGCACTGAATGCGTCTTCGTTTCAGGTTCATTTCGGGAGCTATTGCAACCTATCGCAGATGATTTAGGTGTCAAGCATATTCTATCCATTAATTTAGAACGAAACGGGCAGCAATATACCGGCAATATCATCCCGCCTCAAACCATTGGGGATGGCAAGGCAGATGCGATCAATCTGTTTTTAGATGCGCGTGGTGGCAATGCTAAAAACTGCTACGCCTATGGTGATGATATTTCCGACGTTCCCATGCTCAGCGCTGTAGGTCATCCAGTTGCTGTTGCAGGTGGGCGCGGTTTAGAAAGCTACGCTACAGAAAGGGGATGGCCTATTGTTCAACCTAACTAATCGCCTCATTGGTAATTCAATTAGTCACTAAACCAAACGTAAAGGGTACACAGAGTACTCTTTACTCATAATAATAGTTCAGCTGTCGTCGTTCATATCATGTATTTTTATCACCAGTTCTTTAAGTGGTATAGGACGGCTAAACAAGTACCCTTGAAAAAAATCGCATTCACATTCCGTCAAAAATTGTTGCTGTTGACTTGTTTCCACCCCTTCTGCCACTACTTGCATACCTAGACTGTGCGCCATATTAATAATAGCCTCAGTTAGCTTTGCGTTGTTGCTATTATTATCTATTTGACTTACAAAACTTCGATCTATTTTAAGTACTGCGAAGGGGTATTTTTGTAAATACGCTAAGGATGAGTAGCCCGTACCAAAATCATCAATAGAAAGCTGGAAGCCCTTGTCACACAATAGACGCAAGTTTGCGTTAGTTTCGCCAATATCGTGAATCAGCACGTTTTCTGTGATTTCTAGCTTTAACATGTCGGGTGAAAGACTAAACTTATCTAGGTTATCCTCTACATGCTGGGGAAAATCACTTTCTTGAAGCTGCTTGGGCGATATATTAATCGCAAACTTAATAGTGGAGTCGATAGTTTGGTGTATAAACCGCAAATCTTTACATGCTTGATGAATCACCCATTCGCCGACACTGTTAATAAGCCCAGTATCTTCCGCCACGGGGATAAAGACATCGGGCATAATATAACTACCGTCACTTGTTTTCCAACGTAAAAGTGCTTCACACGAGACAATTTTTTGCGTGCGTCTATCTATAATCGGCTGATAAAATAACTCAAGTTCGTTCCGGTGCTCAATCCCTCTTAACGCACTTTCTATCGCCATTTTCTCGTTAAGTAGGGTATTGATTGACTCACTAAAAAACTGACACTGATTGCGTCCCATTTTTTTGGCTTGATACATCGCTAGCTCTGCATTTTTTAACAATGTAGCCGCATCAACGCTTTGATGCGGATACATGGCGGTACCAATGCTCGCGGTTATGTAATGTGGATGCTTGTTGATGACGAAGGGCGAGCTAAAAACGCCCATTATGTCGCTAATCAAATTCCGCAAAAAGCAAGTATCGTCTAGATCGGGCATTAAGATGAAAAACTCATCTCCGCCGGTGCGCCCCAATAATTGTGTACTTGACACCAAGCCGGCTAAGCGTGATGCCGCTTGCGTCAGCAACTCATCACCTATTTCATGCCCAAGTGTATCATTGACATCTTTAAAGTTATCTAAGTCAATGCACAATAGTGCTACCGGCATTCTTGAATGATGGCTGGTAGCGATGGCATGATGAATATTTTCCATCATCAACCTTCGATTAGGTAGGCCCGTTAAGTCATCATAGTGAGCCTGCTTACGCAACTGCGCTTCATAAGTGCGCCTTGCTGTAATATCTTCTTGCACCGCCACATAGCGAATAATTTTACCGCTTTCTGCGAGTGGTGAAATATTAATATATTCCCAGTACAGTATGCCATCTTTATGAACACTGCATAATTCACCTCCCCAACGTCCATGCTCGCGAATATGCGACCATAAAACTTGACTTTCTGTATGAGAAAAATCTGCCGATCCCACCATCAAAGCAAACCCTAACTGCTTACCGATGGCTTCTTCAGCGAGATAGCCTGACGTATACTCAAATTTAGGATTCACATATTCAATAATGCCTTCTGCATCAGTAATCAGGACAGAGACCGGACTTTGTTCGACAGCTAAAGACAGGGTTCTGACTTTTTGCTCTGCCTGACGTTGCGCGGTTCGCGTGTGCGCTTCTCTAAGCTCTCGTTCTACTGCCGGAATTAACCTTGCCAATGCAGACTTATTGAGAAAGTCGTGTGCGCCCTGTTTGAGGAGATAGACCACGTCCTCTGCCTCTACAACACCCGAAATAATGATGAAGGGAATATCAAGGTTATTTGTGCTGTACAAATCGAGTGATCTCTCAGCGCTAAACTCGGGCATTTTATAATCACTGACAATGATATCCCATGAACGACTATCGAGAGCCCGCTGCATGGCATCCGCGGTTTCGACACGGCAGGCACTAATTTCATAACCTGCGCGTACAAGTTCAGACAGCGTTAACTCAACATCATCTTCGGAATCTTCTACAAAAAGTATATTGAGGAACTGCTGATACATTGGCTAAGTCACACTCGCGTTAGAATAGTTTTTACACCTGCCTATTCACCGCAAACGAACACAGAGAACAGGCCATATAAGTTATGCATGCGATAGGAGTATAGCGGTAATTATCGTTGCTGATCATAAACGATTGAAAAATAGTCCTCTTCTCTTTCTTAACATGCTGTGACACACTACCCTTTTATAATATCCAACGCCACTTGGTGGTATATTTGTATGTTTTTTACTTTTTATCATATCGCAGCTGCCACACTATACACGGCGTTATCGCTTTATTTTCTTCGTCAGTTAATAAAACAGCAAGTACCCAGCGGCCACCTTCTCTTAATTATCATCGGCATTGCACTTTTTTTGCAAGGCATTGGCCTATACAAAGGAATGGTGCTGTCTGATGGAATCAATTTAGCCATTCATAATATGCTGTCATTAGTGATATTTAGTGTCAACACACTGGTACTCGTTAGTAGTTTACGTAAGCCGTTGCATAGTCTTTTCATATTATTGCTCCCCCTTTCGTCAATAGCACTTACTTTTTCTATATTTTTAGAGCATCTTCATCTTACAAGTGACGTAAACCATAAAGCCTACATTAGCCTATCTATTGGCATCAGCTTACATATATTGTTGTCTGTGATTGCCTACAGCTTGCTATTTGCCGCCGTGTTGCAAGCATTACTACTCAGCTGGCAGAACTATCGCTTAAAGCATAAACATATAGCCGGCATCACCAAGCACTTACCACCGTTACAGACAATGGAGACATTGCTGTTTGACCTTATCTGGGTGGGCGTTATTTTACTCACTGTAGGGCTTACCTTTGGTTTCTACTATATCGATGACGTATTTGCTCAACATTTGGCGCATAAGACTATTTTATCAGTTATCGCTTGGGCAATATTTGTCACTCTACTCTGCGGACGTACTTTTCGTGGGTGGCGAGGTAACCATGTCATTCAGTGGATATTAGGAGGGTTCAGCGCGTTAATGTTAGCCTATTTTGGTAGTAAACTAGTCCTTGAGGTTATTTTGTTATGAATTTAGTCCGTAATATGATTTTTCATAAATTAAAGCCTTAGCATTAACGATAAATATGTAGACGCCAGTTCAAGGTAGGCAACAATACGACGAAGCAATAAAATGTATTCGAGACAACACACTATTTATTGAAACAATCATTTTTTTATCAATATAATTTTACATGGACAACGCATGGCTGACTCAATACACCATAAAGACATTATCGATCAGTCCCTACTCAATCTCCTGCCCACATTTAAAGTATTAGTGGAAGACTTAAGTCGTGATACGCTCAGGTCGCTAGAGCATGCTATCGAGCACACTACCACCAATAAACAGCATGCACTTGCTCTTGAGAGCTTCAATCTTTATAAAAAGAATAAACACCTTATCAACGATACCTTTTGTAAGCAGCTATGCGCTGGCTTTAAAAAATTTAAAACCAATGAATTAGATACTCAAGTCAGTGAGAATGAATTTCAAAAAGAAGCCTGGTCGCTGGTCGATGACGACGTTTTAGAAGAAAGTATTAGCATTCGATCATTCTCATCTGAAGCTAATCAACGCCATAAGGAAAAAATCTGGCAGTTAGAACAAAGATTAACCTTCATCAACAAAGGCTTACCTATTAATGAGAGCAATAGCCCTCTATCACCACTGCAATTTTTTTCTGCGCTGCGCTTTGGTTTAAAAAAATTGCCTTTAGATATCTCAGGAAAAATAGCTTGTTATATGATACTCTCTGAGTTGCTGACCAAAAAATACGCCAACATTCTTAATATCATTAACATTCTATTTGTAGAAGATGATGTCTTACCTGGTCTCAACTACGCTACCCAGCACAGCCCCCTTGCCAGTAAAAGTGAAGATCCAAGACGCATAACCGATAGCCACCCAGATAAAAATAATGCTGACAAAGTCTATCCTTTGGGTAGAGAAAGTAATCCTAGTAAAGATACTGCCGATAATGATACAAATGATGAACGCCGGTCAACTGGCATTGAAGAAACAGAAATAGTTCACAGGAAAAGCGGTTCATCTCAAATACCTCTCGTTAATACTATCCGTAATCTATTGCAACGCGCTAGGAATATAAGTGGTGACGATGTCTCTGTACCTATACTGACTAATGCCGTCGACAATGCGTCCCGCACTCAAACAACCCCATATACTGTTGACAGTGAAGAAGATGGCGTCCCTACTAGCCTAAGGAATAACAATTTTGGCGTGTCAAATAATGCGTATCAACAAACTATAGGTGATCGCACACTGACACAGGAAGCCATTCTATTTGATACCTCACGTATTATTGATGCGGTAGAGTCTGTTCGAGAATCTTCCGCAACCTCTCATTTCTTCGAGAACAATACACAGACCTCAATAATTACTACACCGACTAATATTGCCGAAAATAGTGTTAAAGTCTATCAACATCTTGCAAAGGCAGCACCCAATGGCTCTATTAACGCAAAAAATATGTATACCATTGATATGGTTGGCATGTTATTTGATTATATTTTGGCGGATGAAAACCTTCCGGATTCAATCAAGACATTATTAAGTCACTTGCACACACCTTTTCTTAAGCTTGCCTTTATTGATGAAAGCTTTTTTGAATACAAAGAACATAAATCACGCATGCTGCTTGATAGTCTAGCTGATGCTGGCACTAACTTTGTCGGCCACGATGGCACATCTCAATACAATATGTATGACGAGATAAAGAAAGTGGTACAACGTGTTATTAAAGAATTCAAAAATGATGTGAATTTATTCGCTGAGCTGCTGATGGAATTCACTCTTCTCAAGAAACGCATTACACATATGCACAATCTTCGAGAACGCAACAGTATTGAAAAGAAAAGAGGCCAAGAAAAACATGCCCAAGCAAAAATTCATGCGCGGCAAGAAATAAAGACACGCATAGAAGGTCGGCGTGTGCCAGCCTCAATTATTAATTTATTATCACCTTGGTTTGTCTACCTCACTTTTCTACAATTGAAAGAAGAAAAGAACTCGATAAAGTGGGCCGAGGCTCTCGCCATTATTGATAACTTAATGACTTACTGCACCATAAAGAAAGTCAAAGACAATGTCGAAAAACTTGAAAAAGGCTTTGACGAAATCATTAAAAAAGTAGACGTAGGCCTAACCAGCATTGCATATAATCCGGCCAAAACAGCGTCTGTTTTAGCTGAGTTAAACCAACTAAAAGCTGATGTTATTAACAAACAAGCAATTAAAACAACAATAACCAAACAAGATACTAGCAACGCAGAAAGCATAGCAAGCGCACAAGATAAGGTATCAGATACACCAACACCAGAGGAAGAGCGTGTCATGAACTACATTAAGCTTATCGAGCCCGGCACATGGATTGAATACGATAAAACTGCACGTATGAAAGTGAGTGGTTTTAGCGCTGAGTCTCGTAAATACATACTGATCAACCAAAGTAATCAAGAAGTCACCATGCTCTCTAGACTAGAGCTCGCTAGAGATCTCTTATCCGAGAAAGCAGCCATACTAGATGGCACCGCCAAACCACTGTTTGAACGTGCGTTAGAACGCATTAGGCATAATCTAGACAAGCAAGTGCTATTAAGTAATAGCCCCGTTTAATAAGGCTTGCCAAAACGACGAAAGTCTTTAATATAAGCTTTATTTGTACTTTAGAGGTTACTACCCCTTGGACGACATTCCCCTGAGCATGCTTTTTAGTTTTCTAGGCATTCTTATCGTTTTATCCGGATTTTTTTCTAGTTCCGAAACATCTATGATGTCATTGAACCGATATCGCTTACGCCATTTAGAAAAGAAAGAACATAAGGGGGCCATTCGCGCTGCGGCTTTGCTGAGACGACCAGAACGCCTTATTGGTATGATCTTAATTGGCAATAACCTAGTGAATAATTTCGCAGCCGCACTCACGACATTAATAGCGCTAAGGTTGTACGGCGAAGAGGCGGTATGGAGTGCCAGTGTGCTACTGACACTAGCTGTACTCATTTTCGCAGAAGTCACGCCTAAAACTATTGCGGCGTTGTATCCAGAAAAAGTCGCATTCCCATTTACATTAATACTTAAGCCACTGCTTTTGATTCTCTACCCTGCGGTATGGTTGGTTAATCATATGTCTAATGCCTTAGCGCAAATATTTGGTATTAACACAACGCCATCACCGATGACGCAACATTTACATCCCGACGAGTTGAGGACTGTAGTTGATGAAGCTGGCGACCTAATTCCGGATCAGCATCAAGATATGCTACTCAACATTCTCGATTTAGAAAAAGCCTCAGTTGAAGATATTATGATTCCGCGTAGCGAGATTGTTGGTATCAATTTAGAAGATAGCCCAAAGAAACTGTTAACACAACTTAAACATTTAGATTACACTCGTATTCCAGTATACGAAGGTGATATCAATAATGTCGTAGGGATTTTTCACTTACGCTACACAACACGTTTTTTATTAGATGAAAACAACGACATTAGTCATAATATTAAGCGCTTAATGCTCAAGCCTTACTTTGTTCCCGAGAGTACGCCTCTTCACACTCAGCTTCTCAATTTTCAGAAGCAAAAACACAGTTTGGCACTGGTTGTGGATGAATATGGTGATATTCAGGGCTTAGTCACCATAGAAGATTTATTAGAGGAAATAGTAGGTGAGTTCACTACTAATGCAGCTGAAACACATCAGCCTGATATTAGAATGCTTGACAGCGGGTGGAACATTATTGAAGGCAGCGCTTCTATTAGAGAAATCAATAAGTCGCTTGATTGGAGCTTACCGACTAACGGACCAAAAACACTCAATGGCTTAATGATGGAATACCTAGAAACGATTCCTAAGGGACATATTAGCTTTATGTTATCGGGGTATCGCTTTGAAACACAGGGTATAGCAAGCACTATGATAGAAAGTGCCCGGGTGAAACGTATATTGACTGAAGAAGTCCAATAACACCCAGGGCATATACAGTCGCTACTTATTCATCGTATGCTGGAGACAGCACTACCCATCTATAAAAATGGATTAACCTTCTTTTCTCTTTCATGCGCCATATTTAACACCGCTAAACGCTGAGTCTTAGTCGCCCCACCCCAAGAACGAATTTCATCGCCCGTGCGAAAGCATCCGTTGCACACGCCTTCGTTATCTAAAGCGCAAATTGAAATACAGGGTGATTTAACAGGCTGCTCATCCGCGCCCAACTCTATACCACCAGAAGAAATAGAACTCATATACATCATCACTCAGTCGAAATAATTATTCAGCAATTTTAGCAGAAGCTGTCATAAAAAACCCAGAGAAGTCATTATCTGGTTGTAATATTTTCCCCATTTACCTTTTATCCATATTATCAATCACCATATTTTTTCAGGTGCTGGATTTTCTCTCACTAGCGTCGTACCAAAGCTACGGTTCACCAACTGGACAATGACTGAGGCGGTAAAACCCCATATTTCATATTGATGAAACCGATAAGCGGGTGCCCACAAACTGTCCGACTTTTTAGCGGTTTTACGACCGTGAAAAACATCTGTCCTAAAGCGTTTATCTCTTCTGAAAAAGTCGATGGGCACCGTAAAAATATCGGCTATTTCACTTGGGTTAGCCGTTAATCCAGATAGACTCTTAACCATCCCGACGACGGGCCTGACAAATGTTAAACCTCGAGTAGGTGCGCTATTGAGACCACCGAGAACAGTAACATTACTCGGTGCAATCGCAATTTCTTCCTCGCATTCGCGCAAAGCCGTATCTACCAGCGTGCGGTCACCCTCTTCCCACATGCCGCCTGGGAAAGCGACTTCACCACCATGATGACGCATATTTTTCGCACGTAGAGTCAGTATTATGTGCCACCCATCTTGCTTTTGAACCAATGGAACAAGAACCGACGCGCGACCACATAATGGATGGTTTTTCTGGGTGTTAGTCATATCTGCGGCGGAGTATAATTTTACAGCATCCGTAGCGGACGCATTGTTGGATGGAAAGTTACCGAACAATCTATCTGCGTTTGTGAGTTCAGGGATGGTGATCAGTGTCGCCCTAAGGTGATTTTCTACATCATTACTCAACAAAATTCTCCCGTGCTATAAAATGAAATTACTTAAGTTATAAAACATTTTACGCAAAAAAAGTACCGACAAGCTCTGTTAAGACGATATTTGAGTTAAAAATATAATTTTTAAACATTAATCCGTTAACAAGATCATTTCATATGCAGCTGTTAATCACTATTAGTTCTAGAAAAATCACTGTACATATCAACGTTATTTTGTACCATAGCGCAATTATGAACACTAAAGCGTCCTCTAAAAACGGTGCGAAAATGCCATCATATTCAGGTACATGAAGTAGGCTGATTACTATCCAATACTCTGTAGGTGTACATTAAATAAATGCGCGATAGGCGCTAACAGTCCATCACTGCGTTGTTAGTTATTTTTTTTGGGGGGAGCCTCAAATAATTATCTCCGCGAAGAGAAGTGGACATGTCTACTTTACCCAATTTTGATACATTAATAACCTTAGCCAAAAGTAATCCTGACGCACTGGAAAGCTTGCGTCAAACGCAAATAGAGCAATCAATTAAGAATGCACCTGAACAATATAGACAACGCTTACGTGGCGTAAGGTTTCAGGTAGATGCGCACCGTCATATCAAACGTCAATTACATTCATACTTGCCTATGGGATCTTGCATGAAAGTTAGCCCGATAATGCATGCGTCATTCGCAGAAATAAGAGGATGGTTAAATCCAATATGCAGCTTTGATGATCCTTTTCGAGGCTTAGCAGAGATCGATACATCCACAAAAAATAAAATGGCCGATGTACTCGCTTTCCCTTCTCGTTAAAGCCTTAGATACTTATACTATGCGCTAACCTTAGGAGAACGTATAGTATGAATTTCTGTAGTCACTGTGGTGATCGTGTAAGCCTATCTATTCCTGAAGATGACAACCGCGAGCGGTTTGTGTGTACAAGCAGCCAATGCGCCACTATTCATTATGAAAACCCTCGTATTATTACGGGATGCCTGCCTATTTATGGTAATCAAGTATTGTTATGTAGACGTGCGATAGAACCTAGATACGGACTATGGACAATCCCTGCGGGTTTTATGGAAAATGGAGAAACAACAGAGCAAGGTGCATTAAGAGAGTCTTGGGAAGAAGCATACGCCACCCTAAGTATCGATAAGTTATACGCGCTCTATGACCTACCGTACATTAACCAAGTTTATTTTATCTACAAAGCCGAATTATTAGATAATAATTTTAAGTCTTCTAACGAATCGCTAGAAGTGAAGTTATTTGCAGAATCAGAAATACCTTGGAATGAGCTAGCGTTTAGTGTGGTAGAAAAAACCTTGAAACGCTATTTTAATGATAGAAAAACAGGTGAATATTTACTCCACACGGAAGAGATCAAACCGAGAACGAAAAGCTAAACACGCTGATATCTTAAGCTATATAGCCTACTGCCCTGTATAAGTTAGACATACGTTAATAATCGGTATTTACACTGCGTAACGACGAAAAACATCAAAAGCTGGTTCTTCATAGGGGTGTGCTATTTTTAATGCTGTCACTATTTTTTCAAGGTATTCTTCGTTGCAAAGTACCTCTATACGATACTCTTCAACATATTCAACCATCTGCTTTTGCTTACTTTCATGACCAATAAATGGGCTACAACCCACTAAAGGCCGAAATTGCCCTTTGCCTAAGACTTGCCAACAACATTGATCGTAATCTCCCTGTTCACCTCCACCAGCAGCCAATATCGCAGATTTCACCGCTTCGGTATAATCGACTGGAACATACACGACCAGCTTAAAGGTATCTTGAATACCGCTTCTCATATTCATTTACACGCTCGCATGATAATTTGATTTCTCAGTACTAATTCTAAGGAATATTTGTTGTGAATAATTACTGTGGTGAAGTAACCGTATTATACGCCCATACTAACCATGGCATTAACGCTAGGACATCGTGTTCCTCTACTGTGGCACCACACCAAATACGTAACCCGGATGGCGCATCGCGATAAGAGCCTATGTCGTAAGCGACATTCTCTTTTTCCAACAACGTTACCATCGCCTTAACTTGCTCTGGGCTGGCTGATAACGTTAAGCACACACTCGTATTCGAGCATTGTGTACTATCTTTTGCTAAAAACTGAATCCAATCATTATTTTCAACGAACGC
>Ga0307488_10004259_pt1 | contig 11939 bp, 9 predicted proteins | sample SB02metaG_FD_202248 | JGI IMG/M metagenome (GOLD analysis project Ga0307488, IMG submission 202248) | Sea-ice brine microbial communities from Beaufort Sea near Barrow, Alaska, United States - SB 0.2 | ecosystem: Environmental > Aquatic > Marine > Coastal | place: USA: Alaska | collected 2017-05-06
TGTCATATACCCTGCTGTGTATCCATATGTTCTTGGAGTTGCACGAGCAATGAATTGGAATCTAGGATCACAATCTGCTCTATAGTCCATTGTATTCGGACCATATGGTTCAGTACCTGTGAAGCCTAAGGCTTCTGGATTTTGATCTGCTGTTGCGTAAGTGTTATCAGCAGTACCGTATGGACCTGTAACAAGACCTGTTATTTGAACTGATAGAACTTTTGTTCCTTCTAATGCTCCGGAACTAGTTCCGGTTGCTGACATTTCAGGAGCCATCTCAGTAATAGACAATGATGCTTGTACAAATTTGTCGATAACTGATTGCATATCTATTTTATCTTTAAGTTGATTCTGCATTACGTCTAATAATTCTTTAGATATCTTAACACCACTTGAATCATTGCGATAATCATTACTACGCATTGTAATAACTTGTCCTGTACCACTTAGTGCAGAGTTGCCAGGCATCCATGATCGAACATCTGTTGGTGGTGCTGGCTGATTGTATTTTTTAGACAACACGCCGTTTGCTTCATATTCACCGTAACCAGGTACAACATATAATTCACTTGTATCGTAACCTGCTTTAGGAACAAGACGCTCTGCTTCTTTTAAGTTAGCATCGTTGATTCGGATGTTCTCGTTGTATCTTCCTAATATATCTTTTAATGAATTGTTCGTATCAAGTTGCCAATAAGGATCAGGATCAGTTGCTCCAGGTTTAACTCCAGCTGGCACCTCTTGTATAGCGATGTAATTTTTATCACCGAATGTCATTGAGTATCCAGGTGGGTAGACTTTTGTTTTTTCCCAATCACCTAAATAATTATCAAGGTTAATCGGTTGTTGTAAGATGTCACTGAATTCTTGGCTGTCAACTAATGGCTCACACTTAATACGCCAAAGATGAGGATACCATGTACTAGAGAATCCTTCACTTGCATAGTTTGCATCAGTGATCTGCATGAATCTTTTGAGTGCTACTGGTATTTTTTCATCCAGCGGATTGTAGTCAAGTAAGTGAGGTAACTCTAGTACATCACCAACCATAAGTTTTCTGCCTACAATATCAATCATGTCATTGTAATGAACTGTAACAAAAATAACGTCATTACTTAAAAATAAACCAAACTGACTGAGATCAAAGTCTAAATTCTGTACACTATAATGTCCACGTAATCGATAGATATCTTTAGCATACTTACGATCTCTGTTTTCTAAGAACAATAAGTCTTGTATGTTTGTTGGATCCAATTTATCATATTGAGGTTGAGTATAATCAACAGATGGGCCCTGATCTTCTGGTCCCAAATACTTGTGGATGTACAAATCGGTACCGCCAACTGTCAGTTGTTCAGAGATATTTCTATCCATAAAACGATAGTCGTTTTGCTTTTCGGGACGATATAATGATAATCTTGGCATATATATATTTATCGTAACAGAATCATTGCTACAATTCTGGAACTAAATGGGTAAATAAAAGATTGCTTTGTAAAAAAAATTACTGTATAATCTTTTAACTAAGTATGAACTATATAATGAATTGGGAAGAAAATGGCTAAGAGAAAACAAAAAACAGTATATTTTACCCCTGAACCTAAGTGGGAAAAATTCAAAAAGATCATAGATCCTATAGAACAGTCTAAAGCATACCAAGACTGCCAGTACTTTATTCGTACTGAGATCAATGATAAAAAACGTCTTTCAATCACAAGAAAATGGATTAAGGAAGAATCAGATTGGACAATAGAAGATATAGAAGTCATTCTAAGAAATCCAGACTGGGTTTTTGGTCCATCTTCAAGTGCATTCTTTTTCAAAACAAAAGTAGGATATCTGCCACAAGCAAATAGAGACCATGTTGAGAAACATAAGCCAGATTGGTTAGAATCAGGTAATAAAATTCTAAAAGAGAAAGAAGAAAAGATTAAAGAAAAGCCTAATCGTCCTTCTATACAAGATATCATGCGAGATAAATTATTAGAAGCTGGTGGAGAGATTGATGGTATTTTAGATCAATGGTTCGAAGATGAAATAAAAATTGATATCAAATTCAATACTCGGATTATGCAAATCTTAAACACATACAATCCATTAGCACAGCATATTCCTCAATTAGTTACAACATACGAAAAAGAACAAAAGGAATTTAAAGAAGTATTAACAGGAAAAGACGAGCAGTTAGTTGAAGCATACAGTCATTTTAGTAAAAAGAAACTTAAAGCAACTGTCGGTGCTTATGACACTATTGTTAGTTTGTTGAATTCTTATGCTACTCTGAAGATTCAATCTAGGGCTAAACGCAAGACTAAACCGATATCTCCTGAGAAAGCAGTGTCTAAGTTAAAGTATCAAAAACGTTTTGAATGTGCAACATCTAAAATGAAATTAGAAAGTGTGCGTCCAACAGAACTTCACTTATGTAAAGAAGCCTGGGTTTACGATACAGCTAAACGCAAACTACATCACTACGTTGCAGATGAGTTAGGCGGAGAGATGTTTGTTAAAGGTAATACATTGCTTGGATTTGATAAAACAAAAAGTCAAATCAAAACATTGCGTAAGCCTCAAGAACAGATCAAAGAGGTCATGGGAGGCAAGCCTGCCGCAAGAACTTACTTTGACAAGATCAAAGCAGTAGGTATCAAACCGACTGGCCGTTTTAATGATGCTCTTGTTATCTTAAAGGCATTCTAAGGAAGATAAATACTCGTAACAGGAATTTATTTTATGGCCGCAAACGAATTAGCAGTACCGAACAACCAAAACCTCGAACAATTGAAAGAGTCAATGTTCGACAACATCCGCTATAGGCTGGGTGATGGTATTGTGGACCTTGAATTAGATCCAGAGCATTATGAAGCCGCATATAATATTGCTGTCAAAGTATATAGACAACGAGCAGAAAACTCAGTACAAGAATCTTATACACTGCTGACAGTAGCAAAAGACCAAGATACTTATACATTGCCTGCTGAGTTTATTAATGTAAGACAAGTCTATAGACGAACAATCGGACTTGAAACAGGTCCAGGAGCATCGTCATTCGATCCATTTTCAAGTGCGATTCTAAACACTTACTTATTGAACTACAACTATGCTGGTGGTCTAGCAACGTATGACTTCTACGCAGGCTATGTAGAACTTGCCGCTAGAATGTTTGGTGGCTTTGTTATCTATACGTTCGATCCTGTGACTAAAACAATTAGATTCGTTAGAGACTTTAAAGGCTCTGGTGAACAAATTCTTATCTGGGCAGATGTAACACGTCCAGAAACTTCCCTGCTACAAGATCCAGGCATTTCTCCGTGGTTAGAAAACTATGTCTTAGCAACATGTACGATTACTATCGGACAAGCACGTGAGAAATTCTCAACTATTCAGGGACCAGGTGGCGGTACTGCTCTTAATGGTGCGGCTATGAAAGCAGAAGGACTTGCGGCACAAGAACAATGTCTCAAAGACTTGAGAGACTACGTTGATTACTCACAACCTCTTACTTGGATTCAAGGCTAACATCTAAATTGATTGACAGTATTCAGTTCACAGACAATATTTGGTATATCGGAGTTGAATGTGGAGAGATTCCATCTAAAAGACCTCCATTTCGAGGTCATATCAACACTGCTAATATTACAACTACTGACTTAGAAAATGTAGACCATTTGATTATAGGGTTTATGTTATACGAACCACAAATATGTGATGATTTTACAGATTGGGTGAAAGATACAGTAAACTATCTTCATCAAAGCAATATGTTCCCCAATCTAAAAAACATATATATATTGTATTCAAGTGTTATTGTTAATGTTGCAAAATTACCTGATCATTATATGATTTATGGTCATCAACCTCGATACTATATTTTACGATCTGATGGGACTGAAGAAAAATCTGTTGGTTTAGATCCTAATAGGAACTGGATAGATACCCTTGCTAATCCTAAAGCCATATGGTTAGTAGGAGATGTGTCAAATAGAGTTCATAAATTACCTCTGTTATATAAATTTGTAACTACCAATTCGTTAGACTCATTAGATTATTCTTTGACATCTGTATTAAATGATGCACACATGGGCGATCCTTTAGATAAAAATGATTTTATGAGAACCGAGTCCATAATTCGCACTTTTAAACAAGTACATGATATGGATATTGATGTTGACCAGTTAATTGAAATATACAACTCACTTGTAAAGACATTGCCTGGAGATGAATGGAGTAATTTGATACAAGCAGATAAACATGGGTTTGATCTTGCTAACTATGCTTTTCCAAAAGAATGGAATGATGCTACTCTAGCTATTATGCCAGAGACTTGGTTCGATCATCCATGTCCAAATACCAGACATTTTTGGGAAAGTACTACTTACCCAACAACAGAAAAAACATGGAAACCCATTGCTACTAAAAAACCTATGATAGGTATTAGCTATGCTGACCAGCAAGAGAAAACATTAGAAAGTTTAGGATACCGAACTTTTAGAAAATACACTACACGCCCAGACTTAATGGGTAATACATGTAATTTGTCAGGTATGAAAGTATGCATTGATGTAGCCTACGAAAGAATAATGTCATTTCTTTCGAACTGCCACCGCCACCAAGAAAGTATACAAGCAGACATAGAATATAACTACCAACATCATCAACAAGTAATAAAAGATGAATGGGAATTATTATATAAAAGTTGCCCACCTCTTAAACATGTTGATAAAACAAAATTCTTAAGGCTATTCACTGTTCCATCCTATAATAATATAAACGTTGATTTGGAACTTAACTCCTCCCATGACTTGTTATCTTGACCAAAACTGCTTGACTTTCGTTCTCAAATCCTTTATAATGTATTATCTAACTAGAGGAATATCCATATGATTATAGGCATTACAGGCTTGATTGGCAGTGGCAAAGATACTGCCGCAGACTATCTTATCAGATTTCATGGCTTTAAGAAACTCAGTTATGCTGGAACTCTTAAAGATTGTGTAGCATCTATCTTTAGTTGGGACAGAGAGATGTTAGAAGGCACGACTCAAAGCAGTAGAGAATGGCGAGAAGAAATTGATGAGTGGTGGGCAAAGCGATTAGACATGCCTCATCTAACTCCTCGTTGGGTCTTGCAGTATTGGGGAACTGAAGTAGGTAGACGTACATTTCACAATGATATCTGGGTAGCATCAATTGAGAATCAACTACGACAAATTACAGATGATGTTGTTATTACTGATTGTCGATTTAAAAATGAAGTTGATGCAATCAAAAATGCAGGTGGAAAAACACTCAGAATTAAAAGAGGAGAACAGCCAACTTGGTTAACTGATGCTATTGATTATAATTACTATCAGAATCCACAAGCACTTGCACGACTAGTTGATCAGAATGTACATGCTAGTGAATACAGCAGTGTAGGTTTAGCATATGATCATAAAGTTGATAACAATGGTACAATTGATGATTTACACAAGAGCATGGAGTTAATAGTCAACAGTTAAGTCTCCTTTTTTCCATTTAGGTTCTTTTCTTTTGATTACTTCTACACAATTCAAACATATAGTTCGTAGATTAAAAAAAGATACATTTGTTAATTTACCGTCTATGTGAAATACTGTCATCTGGGTAGGGTATAAACTTTTAAAGCCACATAAAAAACAAGTGGTATCTTTTTTGTATCCTGCTTGTTGCCACAGAGCAACAGGCTTTTTTCTTGTCTTTTCTTTCCCACATCCATCACAATGACTTCTATAGTGATGTACTCCTTTCTTTATATAGTTGACAGCACAAGCATTTTTGTTGCAAATTTTACATATTGGTCTAAATACTTTCATATGATTATTTATGAACCTTCGAAGGTTTTTGTAAACCATCATTTTTTGATTAACAAGATAAATAATAGTAATGAAAAAACAAACAGGGTGTAACCCTCACAATCATACAAAAGGAAAAATATCATGGCATTAACATCACCAGGCGTAGAAGTAAGCATAGTTGACGAGAGTCAATATTTACCAGCCTCACCAGCATCAATACCCCTAGTTCTATTGGCTACGGCTACGAACAAAGCAGACCCAACTTCAACTGGAATTGCTCAAGCAACAACTCCAGCGAATGCAGGCAAAATGTACAGAATCACATCTCAACGTGATTTAGTGACACTATATGGTAACCCATTCTTTTATACTTCATCAGCAGGCACTGCTCTGCAAGGATACGAGTTAAATGAATATGGATTACTTGCGGCTTACTCATCACTTGGAATTAGTAACCAAGTTTTTTGTTTAAGAGCAGACATTGATCTAGCAAGTTTAGTAGGATCAACAGGTCGTCCAACAGGAGCACCAACAAACGGCGCTTACTGGGTAGACACAACAAATTCAACTTGGGGAATTAACGAGTTTAATTCAACTACAGGAGCATTTACTTCTAAAGCACCGATCGTTATCTCTGATGTAACATCATTAGTCGGTGGCGTAGCAGGCGGAGCACCTTTAGCATCAATCGGAACTATCGGTGATTATGCAGTAGTATCTCTATTCAACTATGATACACCTACTGCAACAACTGCACCGCAATACTACTACAAAAATGTTAGTAATGCATGGATCGTTGTAGGTAGTGTTGCATGGCAAAATGCATGGCCTACTCTACAAGGTAGTACAGCTAATCCAACATTAACTGACGGAGATACGTTTGATATTATTTTAAGTGGTACTAACTCAGCAACTATTGCTATCAAGCCAGCACCAAACAATACATTAGCACAAGTTGTTACTGATATTAATGCTCTAGGATATGAATATCTTACTGCATCTTCAGACAACAGCAAGTTAACACTTTTCTCTGCACAAACAGGCGGTACTGACGCTCCGTATTTTATTAGACTTAACAACGGAACAGGTACAGTTCTTGCTGATTTAGGTTTCTCTCAAGCAATTACAACTGGAATTCAACCGATATTAACATATGGCACATCTGCTCAACAGCCTTTATGGCAAGTAGGTCAAGATTCACCAAGACCAACTGGTTCAGTATGGATTAAGGTTAGTGGAACAGGATTACAGCCAGTTGTATCTACATATAACAGTGCTACAGCAAATTGGGTAGCTAAAACTCCAACATTCGCACAGTCTGACTGGGCATCAATTTACGCCGCAGACTCAACAGGTGGTGGAGCTATACCAGCTGGTTCAGTCTATGCACAATATGCATTTGACGGCAATGCTCTCTCATCAGGTCCAGTATACTTGTACTATCGTTCTGCTACAGGTGCAACGTCAATTGCAGGTAACAATACAGCACCTAATTTTGCATCAGGTCCATATGTTGGTAAAGTACAAATCACTTCACCAGGCGTTTCAACTTTAAGTTCTGCTTATACAATGAACTTAGCAGACGCAACAGACGCAACAGACTTTGTTACAGCATGGTCTGGAGCAGGTATTCCAAACACAACTGCTACTGTTAATGATGACGGATCACTTCAGATAAGTCACACTAAAGGCGGTGTTATTGTATTAGATGATTATGATGCATCAACAGGTGTTTCTAATGGTTTATTTACAGAAGCAGGATTTATTGCAGGAACAACAACAGGTGTTAAATATGGTCCTTTCAAAAATGACATAACATTTACACCGGCAACTACAGCATCTGCTTCAGGTACTGGTTTTATTCCGAATATTACAAATAACTATCAGCAATATGACTTTCAGCCAGACACATTCACTGCGGCAGGAACAGGATACGTAGTAGGCGAAACTGTTACTATCTTAGGTACTGACTTAGGTGGTGCTTCACCAGCTAATGATTTAGTATTAAGAGTTACTAATATTACAGGTAGTGCACCAACTGCTGTTACTTGGGTATCAGGCACAGGCGCTTCGTCTTACAAAGTACAGTTGTCTAACTGGCAAGCATTGTCAACAACTACTACAGGTGCTAACTCAATCGTGTCAAACGAAGGGGCTCCAACAGCGATCCCAACTAACTTGACTAACTGGTTCTATTCAGCAACTGATCAAACAGATATAATGATTAACTTCAACGGTGCTTGGAGAGGCTATAAGAATCAAGGATACGATGCAAATGGTTTACCTAGCCCGTCAGTTCCAAATGCAACTGACCCTAAAGGACCACTAGTAAGTGCTACTGCACCGACTACACAGTCTGACTTAACAGTATTAGTATACGGTGATCTTTGGATCGACAGTTCTGACTTAGAAAACTATCCTATCATTAGAAGATGGCAACAAGTGGCGGCAGTTGATCAGTGGGTCTTAATAGATAACACAGATCAAACTTCACCAGAAGGTATTTTATTCGCTGACGCACGTTGGGCAACTAACGGAACAACTAATCCAGCAAATGATCCGATACCAAGTGTTGTATCATTATTAGCAAGTGATTACTTAGACGTAGATGCTCCTTTATCTTCAACATCACCAGTTGGCATGTTGCTTTGGAATAGCAGACGTTCAGGCTACAATGTTAAGCAATACAGAGTTAACTACTTCAATGCTGACAGTTTCCCTTCTCCAGCAGTGCTTCCAGCACAGAAAGATGCATGGGTAACTGCTTCAGGATTACAAGCAGACGGTTCACCTTACATGGGTCGTAAAGCACAAAGAGCAATCGTTGTAAAAGCAATGAAATCAGCACTTGATAGCAACACTGCTATTAGAGATGATGATAACTTCTTTAACTTACAAGCAACTCCAAACTATCCAGAACTACAACCTAACATGATTGCGTTGAACTCTGATAGAGGTGAGACTTCTTACATCGTTGGTGATACGCCAATGAGATTAAAAGATAGTGCGACTGACATTCAGGCATGGGCTACTAACACAGCAGGCGCTACTAGCACTGGAGAAGATGCACTTGTAACTAGAAATACTTACATGGGTCTATTCTATCCATCAGGTGTTACTAATGACTTAGCAGGCGTTACTGTTGCTGTACCATCATCACATATGATGCTCAGAACGATCTTACGTAACGACAATATTGCTTATCCTTGGTTAGCTCCAGCAGGAACTAGACGTGGTATCATTGACAATGCTTCAAGCATTGGTTACTTAGATGCACAAACTGGAGAATTCGAGGCCATTAGAACACGAGTCGGTATTAGAGATGTGTTATACACAAACTTTATTAACCCAATGGTATTCTTCACAGGTAACGGCTTACTGAACTATGGTAACAAAACATCATTTAATTCAGCATCTGCACTTGATAGAGTTAACGTTGCACGATTAGTTGCTTACATACGTAGACAATTAGTTATTGCTTCAAGACCGTTTGTGTTTGAACCAAATGATCCACAAACAAGAAAGTCTATCTCAGCAGTAGTAGAAACATTATTCCAAGATTTGATTTCAAAACGTGGACTATATGACTACTCAGTAGTTTGTGATGCATCTAACAATACTCCAGCGAGAATTGATAGAAACGAACTTTGGATTGATATAGCAGTTGAGCCAGTAAAAGCGGCTGAATTTATATACATTCCAGTTAGAATCTTTAACACTGGTGAGTTATCAGGAACATAAGAAAAGGAATACATGAGCGGCGTGAAGTCGCTCATATTTTGATAAATAAAAGTAGACTATAAAATATAGTCACATTAATAGGAGATTAACATGGCAACAGCCTCAGATACATTAAGAAATCTTTCGGTACAACCCGAAGATGGGAGCAATCAAGGCTTATTGATGCCTAAACTTCAATATAGGTTCCGTGTGAACTTTATTGATTTCGGAGCACAAGGAGATGATCAGGGAGCATTATCATTGACTAGACAAGTTATTGATGCCGCTCGTCCACAAGTACAGTTTGACGAGATTACGCTGAATGCATACAACTCACGTGTGTATCTTGCAGGTAAGCATACTTGGCAGCCTTTATCAATCAACGTCAGAGACGATGCTTCTGGTTTAATATCAAAAGCAGTTGGCGCTCAGTTACAGAAACAATTAGATTTCTTCGAGCAACAATCAGCGGCTTCTGGACAAGATTACAAGTTCTCTACAGAGATTCAAATCTTAGACGGTGGCAATGGTGCAAACGAACCAGGAATATTAGAAAACTGGTCATTAGCAGGTTGTTTCTTACAACAAGCAAACTATCAGACTCTAAACTATGGTGCATCAGAAGCAGTTACAATCGCATTAACAATTCGTTATGACAATGCAATTCAAACAAATGGTTCTGGCGACTTAACATCATTACCTGGATCAGGCGTAGGACAATCTGGACTACAAAGTACACGTACTCCAAGCGGAACTGTTTAATAGCATTATTTTTGCTTAGGCAACACAAATTGAAACCGAACTTAATTAATTTTAAGTTCGGTTTTTTGTTTCTGATAAATAATAAGATAGAGGAACAATAATGACTGTATATCTTAGAGATTTTAGACACGCCGCCAAAATATTCTTACCGAATAGACAGGCTAATGCTCCTAAGGTTAAATTTCTATTTCATGTGTATTTTGAAATTAACGAACAAGCATATAAACCCCCAACCGGAGTTAACTTCGGTATTTTAGTCAAATCAGTTAAACTTCCTAGTTTTAAATTTGACACTGAGACATTAAATCAGTATAATAGAAAAAGAATTGTTCAAACTAAAATTAAATACGATCCGATAGACGTTGTATTCCATGATGATAATCAAAGTGAAATGACTGCTATGTGGAATGCGTACTATCAATATAACTATGCTGACTCTATTAATCCAGCAGATGTACTTGGAGTCGCAGGTGCTGGAGCAAAATATCAGGCTAGAAACATATACAATCCTTCAATAGCAGGAGATGAGAGTTATGGTTATAGGGGTGGCTCAACACAAGATGACGGAACAAAAATCCCTTTTTTCAAAGATATTACAGTATTTGGCTTTTGGCAACAGAACTTTCTCGCATACACATTGATTAATCCAATCATTACAAGTTTTGCACATGATACATATGACTATGCTGAAGGTGGTGGAACTATGTCTAATACAATGACTATAGATTATGAAACAGTTACTTACAACACAGGTAAAATGGATGCAAATAATCCAGAAGAGTTTGTGACAGGGTTTGCTAATAGTGCAAACTACGATCAATCGGCTAGTCCATTAGATACTGGGTATAGAGAAGAGGCAGATGTGAGTATGAAAGGGATTAATACGGCACCGGCAGGTCAAGTTCGACCTTTAGAACCTCTGGAAAGACCAGACTCAGCAACAATAATCAATCAAGGTTTAGTCGCGGCACTCCGAGATGGACAAGAAACAAATTCAAATCAAAGGACACCTTCAGCAACAGCCTTCTTTCCAACTAATGCTTCTAGTCCTACAGACATAAACCAAGCCAATCAGGGTATACCTACTGGCGCTAATAGAGACACAGTTGCTAACGCTCCAACGCCAGCAGGTGTGCAAGTTAAAACAAATACGAATTACAGGTAGAAAATAATGGCAACAGCATTTGAAGTTAATGATTATGATCAAACAGTTACAATTTTTAATAATTTTTATACAGCAGATTTAGTTGTACCAGCGAATGAATGGGACGTAGTATACTCATACTTCATAGAAACATCAGTTAGTAAAACTACTGCCTCTGCTTTTGCTTCAGTACTGTTTAGAATTGCACAAGAATCTGGTGTCGAAGTAATGACTTTACTCGAAGACATTCAAGGTAAATCAAGTAACAATAAATTAGAATTGTCTCAGACAATGGCCTTTTATTTGAATCTAATAAGATCAAAGACGGCTCTGTATGGAGTAAGTACAGTGCCTACTCCTAATCAAGCAGTACAACGAAACATCTTACAATAAGGCTGAGTTGCTATGGCACGAAAACAAAAGTATGCTCAAGGGCTATACGAAGTCAAAAACATAAAAAAGTATGTAGGTAAGGGTAAACCCAAGTATAGATCAGG
>Ga0307488_10004260_pt1 | contig 11939 bp, 18 predicted proteins | sample SB02metaG_FD_202248 | JGI IMG/M metagenome (GOLD analysis project Ga0307488, IMG submission 202248) | Sea-ice brine microbial communities from Beaufort Sea near Barrow, Alaska, United States - SB 0.2 | ecosystem: Environmental > Aquatic > Marine > Coastal | place: USA: Alaska | collected...
CTGCAGAACACCTTGTCCGACATTGCGTTCGGCTTTGAGAAATCGTATGAGCAAAATGACTGCCTTATCGCCCAAAACGTTCGTCTTACTGCTCATTCTCCTTACACCCTTTGCCTTGGGGGTGGATGCAGGGGAGGTCCGAGGTGATTTGCTCATAGGCAGGCCTGAACACTAGCTTGCTCTACTGGTACTGGGCCGAACACTGAGACTGACCTGTTCAGCTGAAGATGATGGGCCAGAAACTCCAGTACGCTACTCGACTGAGTTCAGATTCATTTTCATTTTGCTGATAGCCAAGGGTGGATACAGGGGAGGTCCGAGGTGATTGCCGTGAGAGTGGAAGTGTCGATAGACACTGAGCCCCGTTTCGTCTTGGCTTGGGGAGACGGTGTGATGGGGAGAGACTCTGGGACACGTCATCGAGACCCGAGTGTACAAAGATGCCAGGAATTTTGTGGGGGGGAGGGGTGTGAACTTTGAAAAAGTTCAACACATCTTATCCGCAGCGGGAAGAACCTCAGTAGATCGTAGCAGCAAGGCTACTCTGCTACTTACAGTACCCGGCGGCGCATTAAAGTCGTCTGCAATGGATGTATCGGTCCGGCCGTTCGGAATTGCGATCGCAATGCTCTTCATAAAACTATAGGCACCAGGCTTTCGCCCTGGCCCCTGTGTTGAAAGCAGTTATCATGTCATAGTTTCTGACCTGCGCTGAAATTATAGGCGCTTTGCTTTGTTTGTACACGTGTTTGGAACGTTGCAACGCCCTACCTTGGCTTCCGCCGCGTTCTCCGTGGAGCCGCCCAGGAGCATCCTGGCGAGCTCGGCGTGGGGCGCCATTGTGCCCAGCACGCGTCCGGCAATCTTCCCCGCGGCGGTGGCGGATATCACGTGCTCAGCCATGATGCCAGCCAGCAGGGGCTTACACTCGTTCACTTATCAGCTCAACCGGTGCCGTTTCTGAGACAAAACACACCCTGAACACCCCCTCATACTCCTTCGTACCCCCTGACACCTCCAAAGCACCCCCGAAACAAATCCCTGAACGCATTCCTATCCGACAGAATGCGCTTAAGTTGAGCTAAAAAGTGGACGAGTGTGAGCCCCTGCCCGCCAGCAGGTCGTTGAGCTCGGGTGTCCAGCACTCGCGCATCTTGCCGTCGTGGCACAGCATCGGTCTCTTCCCCAGCCTGCACGAAGACCCGGCGTCGACCTCGCGTGCGGTCCGCAACTCCCCCTTCGTTTCGGTCACCTCGGCGAGCGCCCGCGCCGCCCTCCCCCGCTCAGCCACGACCATGGCGGTCGCCGTCGCGAGCCGGACGGCGACTGGCACCTCGAAGTATTGGCCGGCGCCAGCAGCATCTTGGACGCTCACTGGGTAACCGTCCCGACGCTCCGGCGTCCTCCCTCCCCCCGGCGCCACCCATCGGAGTACGGCAGTCCGAAGGTCTCCAGGCCTGCCCCAGATCCCCGCAGTGTCGCACAGCTCGTGCAGCGCGGAGTTGTAGGCTGCGCCGCTCACCTTGCCCAGTCCACCCAGTCGGACCGCCAGTGTCATAAGTTCACACAATGCGCACTTGTCCACCCCCGTCACCGCGTCCGTCTCCTCGCAGCGCTGGAACATGGGCCCGAGCCTCCGCGGAACCAACACCCATCCTGCCTTGACCTGTTTCGCTGCCGCCGCATGAGGCGTGAGCTCTTCCCCGCCCTCCACCGCGCCCTGCGCACCCCCAGCCCCGCCCGCGTTCATCCTGCACGTGCTGCTCGGCTGAAGATGGGCGCAGGACGTGCGCTCCCCTGGCCGCGGCTCTGGCTGCGACGCGAGCGCCCCGAGTCGCAGCCCGCGACCTCGACGGCTCGATCGTGCAGGGTTCCAGCCGCGCGCTCTTCAGGACCGCCGCAAATGAAGCGGCGTCGCGATACGGCGGCGTGTGCGCGCGTCTCTCCGCCCGCCGCAAGACGTTTCGTCTCAGACTCGATCGACGGCACCCGCCCGAGGAAAACGGCCCTCGAGTCGGGGCATTCGATGGGTCATTAACTCTCCAAAATCGGTCGATCTGCGCCCCCGGTCGGTCGGCGCGAGATCACTGGCGCTGGACGGATCAACCTGCACCGGCTCAGCACGCGCTCGCGAGGGTCGCGGTCGATTTTTTTTAACGGCATTTGCTCGATGCTCTCTGCCGCTCGCTCCCACACTTCCACACGACTAGTCGAGAGCTTTGGCACTCGCGTGGGAGCGGGGGGGACGGGTGCTTGAGGGGAGCGTGAGTATCCGCGCGTGAGGGAGTGTCATCGGGCGCGCTCGAGATGGCTGTAGGGGGCGGGTCGGGCAACTCCCCTCTGGAGGCTCAGGAGGAGGAATACACAACGAGTCGAAGGAGGTGCGCGTGCGTTCGCCGTGCCGCTGGCTCTCTCGCCGACGCATCGCGATCCCTTCGAGGTAGGGCTAGCAGACATTGCCCGTCACGTCATTGACGTGCAACGTCATATGACGTCGCGAGCTGTTGCTATATCCATCTGCCAGGCAGCCAGGTCCTAGACGTTTCTGTGAACCCTCGTTTCTCAACGGCATCCTTTGACTTGGCGAAGGAGAGCAGTATCTGCCAGGCCCTACAGCCTGGCGCACGGCTCGCCCGTGCTATCCTCCGCGTCCAACCCGCTCTTCGATTACGATGACGACGAGGAGGACGAGGTGTCGTCAGCGCCGCAGCCTAAGCCGGCCCCGACTCCTTCTCCGTTAAAGCCGCAGCCTCGGGGCGAAATCGATGTATTCTTTGGCGGTGGTGGCGGTGGTGGTGGTGGGTGAGCCACCATCGCCGAGCGCGAGGCGGCCGCCGCCCGGGCAGAGGCAGGGACCAGTCCAAACTGCTCGCCACGTCATCCACCACACATCAGACGTCACACCCTCGTTCATTGGGTCAAATGACATCACGTAACGTGTCTAGTGCCCGCCATGATATCCACCACATGTTGAACCCGCGTCAATTGCATCATACGACGCGGCAAGCACGGGGGCCAGGGCGAAAGCCTGGTGCCTCCATTACACGTGGAAGCGTCTCTCTCTCTCTATGATGCGGCGGGCATTATTTGCTCGGCCATGGGCTGAGTCAGAGTTCACCACGGCGTCCAAGTCACGCGTGCAGGCGGTGCTGGAGGTGGCCGCCGAGGCCGAAGCCACGGCTGAGGCCGCCGCCGTGGCAGGGCTGCGCACAACTGATCAAAATATCCATCAACGCGTTTGCCAACCCTCATTTCTTGAGCGAAATGCCTAAATGGTGATGTGCTGTCGGGTGTGGGACCCTGCTGCACACAGCCAGTACACACACAGCTTTGTGCTGTCGGGTGTCGGATCCACAGCTGGCACACACACACAGCTGTGTGCCGTCGGGATGCCACCCTTTGATGTTTTGAGCATTTTGTGCCGGGCCCTACGCCGCGCCGCAGGCAGCCAACAACGCAAAGGCTGCAGAGCTCGCTCGCCGCGAGGCCGCACTTGGCGCCTGCGGGGCAGGGCGTGTACAGTCACACTGGTACACTTGAGCTGAACACGCTTCCGCACGGGGGCCAGGGCGAAGGCTGCTCTTTCTCTGGAGACGCGTCCGCGTGTATAAGGAGGCATCAACCTTTCTCCCTGGCCCCCGACTGTGAGAAACAGTCAGGGCGTGGCATCGTGTGACGTGACGTGGTAAGCATGATCCGTCGCCCCCTATCGGATGTTCGGCACCTCAGCCGCCGCGCTGACGGCCCGCGAAGACTCTGTTGAGAAACAGGAGTCCACCGTGTTAAAAATGGCTCAGGTACAAGATGTTGATATTCGCACCTCACCGCATTGTCAAAGCCCATCCTGTACCTACACACTCACCACTCACCTCACTGCTTACCGCACACCTCGCATCGTATACTTATTGCGCATAGATTGCCTGTACCCCACCACTCAACGCTCACCTTTCTCGCTCTTCTCCACATCACTCGCAGGCGCTTCAGACCCAGATGGCCGATTTCACCGAACGCGACGACGACGTCGCCAAAGTGGGCGCCTCCGCGGATATCCGCGAGTCAGCATTGAGCCATCTTCACGAGGTGATGGCGCGGCGGGAGGACGCGTGCGTGGCGCGTGAAGCGGAGGTGGAGGCGGCGGAGGCGGCGGGGCGGCTACTAATGGATGCTGTGGAGGAGAGGGAGGTGGCGGCGGGGGTGAGGGAGAGCGGCGGCGGCTGGGGGGGAGAGCGAGGCGGCGATGGAGAGGCTGCAGTGGACCGGAGGCGGCGGCGAGCGCGAGGCGGCGGGAGCGGCGGGGCAGCTGAGCGACGTGAGCGGGGCGCTGGAAGAGCGGGCCGCAGCGCTGACACAGCGGGTGGGGGATGGTGGATTGTCACTACTCCTGCCACGTCACCGTCATTGACCGCATTCTCCACCCTCGTTTGTTGAATCAAGCACCACCCTGTTACGTGTGTAGCACAGCGGCGGCGGCAGCGGCGGTTGCGGCGGCGGCAGCGGGGGGGCAACCAGTACACTTTGAGCAAAGAGCATGGCATACTGTTATTTAGTTTGTTTTATAACGTTCACCGAGGTCCAAGGCGCTTCACATGGTGAGCTTAACCAACCCTCTCCGTATTTTCAAGCGGACAGACCTCAGTAAGAGCACGGCATAGTACACCGGGCCCTGGCGGCGGGAGGCTGACGTGCTGCGGCACGAGCAGGAGACGTCAGATATGTTTGAGCAGGCGGGGGAGAAGCTGCGGGCGCCGGAGGACCTGCACCACTCGCTGACGGAGCGTGACCAGGTCAGTGAAATCAAAATTCGAAATTCAAAGCTATGCCTCACCTCGACTCGTTCAGATGAAGTCGTCTCCTTGCTCGGCTCATCACTCACGTTCCCACTCCACACCTACTCTCGCAACTCAACTCGGCTGATCTCAGCTAACTCAGCTCTCTGCTCAGCTTTACACTCACTTTCACATTCCAGACTTACACCCACACCCACTCACACTCGCACTCACACCCTCACACTCCACAACCACTCACGCTCAGCTCATTCAGATGAACTCGTCTCTCTACTCGGCTCACACCCACTTTCACAAACCACACGTTTCCTCACGACTCAACTCAGCTGAACTCAGTTCTCTGCTCAGCTTCACACTCACTTTCACACTCCACATCCACATCCACACCCACACCCGCACCCACTCTTAGACCGTCACACTCCACGACCACTCACAGTCGCACTCACACTCTCACACTCTCACACTCTCACACTCTCCTCTCACACTCTCACACCTACACTCACATTAACTCAGCCGAGCTGACTCTCACACTCTCGCACCCCAACCCCGCTCACAGGCGGCGGCGGCGCGCGAGCAGGCACTGACGGCGCTGCACGACGCCACCCAGCAGCGCGAGGGCGACCTGTGCACCGCGGCCATGCAACGGGGGAACGCCCTCGAGTCCATGCTCACCGCGCTTCAGGAGCGCGAAGAAGCGGTAGCTAACAAGGTAGGGCGGTGCAGGTTGACCCTATCAAACTCAAGGTGAAGCTGCCTGGAACTAAGCGCTCGAAACTAAAATGTGATGGGCCGCTTTCAAAATTTGCTTTCAAATTCAAGTTGCGGCGCTACGACAAGGAACACGCTGTCGCCATTCAAGCCGCCACAGCCGCCGCCGCCGCCGCCACCGCCGCCGCCAGCAACTCGGACGATACCGAGGAGCCCGAGAAGTCGGCGGAGGCGCTGGGGCTGCAGGCTCAGGTGCTGCAGCTGGAGCTGGAAGTGGCGCAGGCGGAGAAAGCAGCGGCCGAGAAGCAACATCAGGGGATGGACTTCAAAATGGTAAGGTTTCTGACTACAAAATGTCAGTGTGTATTCGGTGATCTTACCACGTGCTGCTACTAACAATGCACCCTAATCCCTAAACCCTATACCCTATACCCTAAACCCTAAAACTATGAGTTGTGTTCCCTACTCCATGGAGCGGCTGCAGGAAGTGGCCAAGGGCACGGCGGAGCTCGCCAATAAACTGGAAAGCCCGCTGGTGGAGCAACAGGGTCTGCTGGAGGCGACGGCGGACGACCGGGAGCGGTTGGCCGGGGAGCTGGCGGAGGCGGGGCGGCGCGCGGCGGCGGCGGAGGAAGCGGGGGAGGAGGCGAGGCGGCGCGCGGCGGCGGCGGAGGAGGTTGGGACCAACTTGTATTGCTCGCTATATCATCCAATGCATTGTGAACCCTCATTCAGTCAGTTACATGACATTCCATGACGTGGCGAGGAGGAATGTCTGCGAGGCCCTGGGAAGAGGCGGCGCAGGGGGCGGAGGAGGAGGAGGAGGCGCGGGGGGCGCTGGCGGCGGAGGCGGTGGAGGAGGCGGAGGGGCGAGCGGCGGCAGCGGAGCGCCGGGCGGCAGCGGCGGAGACAGCACTCCGGGGGTAGGGCCCGGCAACATCGCTCGGCTCATCGTAGGGTGCCACTTCGTCCCTCTGCACGAGGGTTTGCAATGCGTATCGTCGATGACGTGGCGGGCAACATCTGCTTTGCCCTACCTGCGGGGGCGCTGCTGTGATGGCCGCAGCGGGCGAGACCGATCGCGCGTCCACGGGTGCCACCGAGGAAAACGTCAGGGCGCTCCTCCATGCGCAGGCTCTAAACCCCACACTTGAACCTGACATCACATCCACTTAAACCTAACATTCTCTCCACCTGAACCCGCCACCCTATCCACTTGAAGCTAGCATCCTATCCGCTTGGCCTCCACTTGAACCTAACATTCTATCCGCTTGAACCTGCCATCCTATCAACTCAAGACTGACATCCTTGCAACTTGAAACTGAAAACACAGGAGCGCGTGGTGGAGCTCGAGGCCGAGTTGGTCGTCGCTGCCGCTCCCGCCGCCACCGCCGCCAGGCATGGGGGGGTGTTGAGAACAAGCGCTCCACCGGCGTTGAATCTCCCCCTCCTCCTCTGCATGTCTATATCAGCACATTCACCCTGAAGGTAATTCATGCTCCGATCTCGGTCGAATGCTTGTTCTCAATGACCCTCCTAGTCGAAATCCATTCTCGTACTCACCGAGTATTGTCCCCCGCGCCAACCCCACGGCCGAGGGCACGGAAGGTACCACCGCCACCGCCGACGCCACCGCCAAGAGCGCAAGCGAACTCGTTGCCGCGCGCGCGGAGATCGAGGCCCTGCACAGGTTTGGTAGGGTTCAGTATCTGATGCCCGCCACGTCATACGCTCCATGTAGACCCTGTGAGACCGGATTAAACAATTAAACGACATGACGTTGTCATCCTGGATGACGGAGCAGGCAGCGGTATACAACGAGTATTTGAGCACCGGTACACTATGCATCTGACCACACGTGGCTGGCATAATTTACGTGTCCGTGGCGGTCGGTCGACACTGCCGAGCGCCGCGCGCTGAGCGCTGAGGGCGCCGCCATATCCGCCGTGGAGCGCGTCCAGGCAGGGGGGTCATTGAGAACAACCACTCAACCGACGATGCATCGACGGAAAAACGAAATCGGCGGACGTAAAATCGTTTTTTTCTCTCATGTTGCTCGCCACGTCATTGTAGGATGCAATTGACAGTTTTGCGAGGGCGTGGGTCAATGCTCATAAACTGGTCTTGGGGTCGATCGGCGTACGAGTACTCCACCAGGAGCCGTGTCCGCCTCCGCGCGTCTGTATGCGCAGTCACCCTGAAGGTAAGTCATCATGCTCCGATTTCGATTCGAATGGTTGTTCTCATTGACCCTGCTGCCAGTTCCCGGAGCGGCGGCTGCAGGAACTGGCGGCGGCGTCCGCGCATCAGCTGGCCGGGCAAGGGGGTCATTGCTACGCAGATCGGCTGGGGGTGTCAAACGGGGATTTGTACCTTTCGTGCGTCAATAGACGGTCGCCCATATATGGTTACAGTGAGGGCGACCTCCGAGATTGGGAGGTCGATTCCATGTGGGCGAGGGTCTATTGATTCAACGATGGTGACCACACCGCGCCACGGGCCATGCCCGTTTCCCCCCCCCCAGCCGATCTGCGTAGCTTGAGAACACGTACTGGACTGTCATTGACCGCATTGAATCTCCGCCTCCTTCTCCGCCTCCTCCGCGCGTCTGTCTGATCATTCACCCTGAAGCACGTGAGCGACGACTTTGAATCTCCTCCTCCTGCTCGTGCTCCGCGCGCTGTATGAGCGTTACCCTAACGGCAAGTCATACTCTGATGTCGGTTCCAGTGCTTGGTCTCAATGACCCTGCTCCGCGGGATCTCATCAGCTCGGCGGAGCGCGAGGCGGAGGCGGCGAAGCGCGACGCGGAGGAGGCAGTAGCACGCGAACAACGCTCAGCGGAGGTAGGGCCTGGCAGATATCCCTCGCCACGTCATAGGATGCCATGTAATTCAAGCAACGAGGGTCCATGACGTGGAGGGCGAATATTGCTCCAAGGCCTGGCAGATATTGCTCGCCACGTCATAGGATGCCGCTTAACTCAATAAACGAGGGTTCAGAATGCGGTGGATGACATGTCGGGCAATATCATCTGCCAGGCCCTCGGCGGAGGAGGCGCGGGGTCTGATCGACGCGGCGGAGCGTACCATGGAGGCTGCGGAGCGCGGCGCGGAGGCGGCGATGGCGCGCGAGCGGCGGACAGCGGACGAGGCGCGCGGTCTGATCGACAAGGCGGAGCGCAGCGCGGTAGGGCCTGGCAGACATTGCTCGAGTACTCCACGTCATAGGGTTAGGGTTTAGGGATTAGCGCTTAAACCCAAGACCCTAAAGCCTAAAGTCTGGCAGATATTGCTCTATTACTGCACGTCATAGGATGGCACCTTGCGTCAAGACACGAGGGTTCAAGCTGCGTGTCGATGATGTGGCAAGCAACAGATATTGCTATTGCTCGCCACGTCATAGGATGCCACCTTAACTCAAGAAACACGGGTTCAAAATGCGTTTCGTTGACAGGGTGAGCGGTATGTTCCGGGCAGTACAGCGAGGAGGCGGCGGTGGCGGGCGAACGGCGGACGGTAGAGGAGGCGACACTGGCTCGGATGGTTCACGAGGAGGGGCCTGGCTGACATTGCCCGCCACGTTATAGGATGCCACCTGAACTGTAGAAACGGGGGCTCAAAACCCATGCCATGTTCTTTTAGGTCCGAGCAAGGCCCTATAAAACGGTACGGAATAATTTAACCACATCGCATAGTTATGGTGACGCTTAACGTTGAAGCTGACCTTATCAAGTTTTTCGATTATGCACGGATAACGTTCTAAAATGACAAATCAAGGCTCGATTGTTATGCGTCACTCTAAACTTATGCGTCATTTGTAATTTCCCGGGTACCTTTTATCGGGTCTTGCTCGGACCTACATGTCGTTGACGCGGCGAGCAATGTCTGACAGGCCCTGCAACGAGGAGGCGGCGGCGGAGCGTGAGCGGCGGACGGCGGAGGCGGGGGTGCTGGCTCAGATGGTCCAGGAGGTGGGGGCTGGCGGATATTGCCCGCCACCGTCATCGACACGCATGTGAGGTGTACCGTGCCAAGGTAAGGCGGTGCAGGTTGACACCAGATTGACCCCGGGTTCATCTCGGGTTCACCGCGCTTAGTTTCAGCGCCTGAAGCTGAAATATGATGAACCGCTTTCAAAGCTTGCTTTCAATTTCATGTTGCGCTGCTACATCAAGGCGACGGCATTCGCGGCAATGGCGGCGATGATGATATCAGCGAACGACAAACTGGAGTTCAGGACCGCGGTGTGCGCGGCAGCGGCGGGGGCGTTGGAATCTGCGGCAGCGGCGGCGGCGTCGGCGGCGGGCGGAGGAGGAGGGGGCTTTGGAGCCGCCGGCGGAGGAAGCTGGGGCGCCTTGGCACGGACGCTGGAGGTAATAGGCGCATCCACTTGAAACTAACAAGCTATCAAATCACTTGAAACTCAAATGTTGTCAGGATGGTGCTCTCAGCCTAATTAAAGCGATGCTAGCATCCTAATACGACAGTCACATCCTTTCAACTTGAACCGCGGACACGCAGGCGCCCATCGAAGCCGCGAGTGTCCTCGACCATTTGGCGACAGCGGCGGCAGCGGCGGTAGGGTCTGGCCACTGGTTCCTTGGATGTTTGCCCCTCGTGCACCTTTACACACCCGCCCCATCCTCATTCCTGGCCTGGCCACTCGTTCCCTGACTGTCTGCTATGTGCACGAGACCCTAGGCGGCGGCAGCGGGGCCGGCGGCAAGCTCAGGTGGCGGCGGCGGCATTGGCGGGGGCGGCAGTGGCGGGGGCGGAGGAGTTTACGACGGTGATGGTGTGGAGGGCGGGATAATCGAGGCGAGGGTGAGCGGTCCGCGGTCTCATGAAGGCGCTATCGGCGGCGGCGGCGGCAGCAGCGCGGGCCGACGCGCAGGCGGCTGGGGCGCACGATGCGGTGGTAGGATTAGATAGTCACACACCCCCCTCTCTTTGCACTCTGGTTTATAACAACCGGTTCCACGCCGATGTGGTCACGTGACAAACAAACGATTCAACAGTGTGGGAGGGGGTGTCATGACACTAACAACATACGATTCAACTGTGTGCGAGGGGGTGTCGTGAGACTCTTCCGAACGGCGGCAGCGGCGGGGGTGTACCGCACGCACATCCCACAGCTGGAGGCGGCGGTGACGGTGTCGGGTCACAGGGCAGAGGCGGAGGCGGCGGCGGCGGCGGCGGCTGCGGGGGGCAGGTACTCTGTGAGCAAACATCCAGCGGACGACGCGGCGGCGGCGGCCCAGAGCCCAGCTTTGGGCACGCCGTAACACCCGCCCGGCGGGGTGGACTGGTACACAATGAGCAAACAGTCAGAGGCCGCAGCGGACTGGTCGGACAGCGTGGACCGATACGCTGTGGGGAAACAGGCAGGGGCGGCGGCGGCACAGAGCCCGGCAGGGGAGTCATTGAAAGTAAGCACTCGACCAACGCTGAATCTCCTCCTCCTGCTCCGCGTGTCCGTATCAGTATTCACCCTACTTGGGCCAGGGCGAAAGTCTGGTGCCTCCTCATACACGCGGAAGCGTCTCTCCCTCTCTCTCAGTATTCAACCTGTAGGTAAGTTATGCTCCGATCTCGGTCGATTTCTTGTTTTCAATGACCCTCCAGCCCGGCCCCGCACCCGCCCCAACACTCGCCCGCGCCAAACCTCCTGTCGCCGGAGTCTAACTACCTCCGCGCATTCCTCGCCAGCACCCCAACTCCATCCGCCTTCTTCAACAAGGTCATGAGCAAACAGTCTGAGGCGGCGGCAGCGGAGGGGCGGTCGGGCGGCGTGGACTGGCACTCTATGAGTGAACATTCGGAGGCGGCGGCAGCCCACAGCCCGGCTCCGAGCGCGCATCACTCGCAACCCTCACCGGAGACCGTGGGCGTGGACTGGTACACTATGACCAAGCAGGCAGAGGCGGTGGCAGCACAGAGCCCGCCTCCCAGCGCGCAACACTCGTATCAGTCGCCGGAGCCGGAGCCGGACTACCTCCGCGCATTCCTCAGCAGCACGGCCACGCCGTCCAACTTCTTCAGGAGCATGGTAGGGGCGTACGGATAATGCTCGCCATACGGATCGTGCTCGCCATACGGATCGTGCTCGCCACTTCATCCACCATGTAGTAAACCCTGGGCTGTACAATTAAATGTCATCCTGTAACGTGGCGAGCTTTATCCGTGTGACTCTGCTGCAAGCCGCGCACCCCATTCACCCCCGGCGGCGGGGGCGGCAGCGGTGGCGGCGGTGGCGGCGGCCAGGGCGGGCAAGCGCCCCGGAGCCCTTATGGGCACACTGTCCGCGGCAGCGGCGGCGGTGGACACATGCCCTTGAGCCCCTGTGGGCGAACTGTCGGCTTGTGTAAGCCCCTGGGCGGCGGGGGTTGGGAGCAGCTCTGGCGCGGGCGATGCCCTGGGCCCGTTGGAGCGCGCGTACCGGGCC
>Ga0307488_10004261_pt1 | contig 11939 bp, 11 predicted proteins | sample SB02metaG_FD_202248 | JGI IMG/M metagenome (GOLD analysis project Ga0307488, IMG submission 202248) | Sea-ice brine microbial communities from Beaufort Sea near Barrow, Alaska, United States - SB 0.2 | ecosystem: Environmental > Aquatic > Marine > Coastal | place: USA: Alaska | collected...
TAATTTAATTTCTCTCTCGGTAACAGTAATTGATAAATTATCCTTTTTTAATTTTTTTTCATTTTTATCAATTGAGTAATCTTTAATTTTAAGAAATGAATTTTGAATAAATTTCCTAGAGCTAATAAAATTCAAAATCTTAGCATTGAAATCAAGCAATATTAAAGGGGAAATAATTTTATCAGTATAATTACATTTTTGTGTAAATCCTGCTTTCTCAATAAGTATGATGGGTTTGTTTTTTACACTATTTATTAAGTTTAAATTTTTAGAATCGTTACAAACTTCACTATCTATTAATAAGGCATTTATAGTAGAATTTTTATTATTAAAAACAGTGTCAGCATTGAAAAAATTTAATGAAAAATCCAGATATTCTTTAATTTCATTTAATGAATTGTTGAAGTTTTTTGTTCCAAAAACAAGTAAGATATTTTTCATAATTGCATGAATATAAAATTAAAAAACAAATTTTTATGCTTCGATAACTATAGAATAAAATGTGCTATAGGTAAAAGAGGAATTACACGTAAAAAACAAGAAGGTGACAATAAAACACCAACTGGATGCTTTAAGTTTAACTCTATATTTTACAGAAAAGACAGAATACCAAAGATTAAAGCTTATCTACCAAAAATAATCATAAAAAAAAACATGGGTTGGTGCGACGACTCAAATTCTAAATTTTATAATAAATTAATTAAATTTCCATTTGATTTTAGAGCAGAAAAACTTTGGATAAGTGAAAATATTTATGACGTAATAATAATCATTAATTATAACACCGAAAATATTGTTAAGAAAAAAGGGAGTGCAATATTTTTACATATCGCAAAAAAAAACTATGCACCTACGAAAGGATGCATTGCTATTTCAAAAAGAGATATGAATATAGTAATTAGTAAAATTAATACTAAAACAAAATTAAGAATATATTAAATTCTGCTTCCAAAAATAGAGCTACCAATTCTTACATAGGTTGCTTCGTGCTTAAGCGCTTTTATAAAATCACCCGACATACCTATGCTCAATTCTTTAAGGCCTAATGATTTATTTAATTCCATTAAGTTTTTAAAGTGAATATTTTCATTACCGTCGTTGGGTGGTATAGCCATTAATCCAATTACATTAATTTTTAACTCTTTTGTACAATAGTAATAAAAATCGTCTAATAATTCTATTCCTATTCCTGACTTCTGTTTTTCCAAACCAACATTAACTTGAATAAAATATTTTAGTTTTTTATTTACTGCATTTTCGCATTTAGCTAAAAGATTTGCTAATTTCTGACTATCTAGCGAATGAATGAAATCAAATAAATTAACAGCTTCTTTTGCTTTGTTGGACTGTAATTTGCCAATCATATGAAGCTTAATATTTGGATTACTTTTTTTTACATCATTCCATTTGGAATATGCTTCTTGAACTTTATTTTCACCAAAGTGAATATGTCCATGGTCAACTACTGGCTTAATTTTATCAAAAGTAAAGGTTTTGCTGACAGCTACAATCTTTACATTGCTATTATTAATTAGAGATTTTATATTTTCTAATCTTTGAACTGTAGAATTCATAAATGTTTATTATAAAAAATAATTATTATTTATATATTGAAAATACGAAACATGTTAATTTTAATTATTTAAAAAATTGTAAGAAAATATCTATTATCTATAGAAACACCAATATCACTGAAAATATAATACATTTAATTTGTCTTAGGGAAAAATGTAAAAGAAAAAAAATTAAATTTTATGTAGCAAATAATTTAAAATTAGCCAAACGATGTAAGGCAGATGGCCTATATATTTCTTCTCATAATAAAAAAAAATATTTATACAATAATTTAAATTTAATTGGTTCAGCTCATTCTTTTAAAGAAATTTATGAAAAAAAGAAACAGGGATGTAAAACTATTATCTTATCTAGACTTTTTAAAACCTCTTATAAAAATAAAAAAACATATTTTGGAATAATAAAATTTAATTTGATGGTAAAAAATTATAAAACTAATTTCATAGCTCTTGGTGGTATTAATGGCAATAATCTTCTAATGCTAAATTTAGTTAATTGTTGTGGGTTTGCTTTATTATCTGAGGTAAAAAAAAAGCCGGTTATTACTAACCGGCTTTTTTAATATAGTTTTTAATGTTTGGTATTAAAACCCAACAGTAACAGCTAAAATAGTTTCAGTAACATCTGCGTTTGCGACGTAACCAACGTTGTCATATTGTGTATGAGCAACAGCTAATGTCATTCCACCCATAGTATAGGCAGCTTGCACACTTGATGTATCCATGTCTTGAGTTACAGTTGTTGAAGTTTGCATTTCTGACGCTGATGACTCATCAGAGTAAGATATAGATAATGCATCGTTAACAGCAAAACCAATTGAAATGTTATTGTTAGTATAAGATTCAACAGTTGTTGCACCTGCAGCTGTACCATCAGCGGCTCTAGGAGCTACATAATCTCTACCTAAACCAACTGTAAATGCACCCATTGTGTATTTAGCAGCTATAGTACCAGATTCATGTTGTTGCTCATCTGATAACGATATAGTTGGATTATTTGGACCAGCTTGGTCAGTGTAACTAAGATCTAATGCTAATCCATCAACTGGAACAGTTGATATTCTGTATTGCGTAGTACTTGATATTAAAGCACCGTTAGCTACATTAGATGAGTTAGTCCCTTGTGAAACAGTATTACCTGTACCTGCGTAAGCAACTTTAAATGTTGTGTCGAAAGGTAACAATCCTGATGGTGTGTGATACTGAATATTGTTGTACCCACTAATGTTAGTTGGAACAACTTTTCCTTCTCCGTATCCTGTATCTGTAATCCATGCGTAAGCATTAGAATTAAATACACCTGCTGCACCTAAACTACAATCTAACATACATATAGCAACTGCACCGTAAGGTGTAGTAACTACAAGTTTAGAATCATCGTTTAATGCTGATCCGCCACCGGCTGTAGAAGCTGGGTCTAATGCAAGAGCATAGTCCCAAGTAAAGCCGTTATCTAGTTCACCACCTGCTGAAAACTTTAATTCGTTTGCAACACCGACTCCATTATCACCATTTGCTTGACCACTTACTGTACCATAAGTAGCTTTCGCTGTACCAGTAACACTCATTTCACCAGCAAAAGCTGAGAATGTTAAGGCAGTAGAGGCAAGTAATGAAGCAATTATTTTAGTTATTTTGTTCATCTTTTTCCTTTTGTTGTTATTAATTAAATTAATACTTGGCTATTTTTACTGTTTTTGCTCAAGTTAAGTTAGTATTTTTTCATCGTTTGTTGGTATTTTTTATAACTGTTGTAATTTTACAACATAGTTTTTTACGCTTTTTTCTGTTATTTTGTGCTAGTTTCTCACTAATAAATTAAAATCAATGAATTTACCCATAATATCTAATAACTACCCAAAATTAGGCAGTTTGTTGTCACTGATCTTACCTATTTTTCTAGTTTTAACAATTCTAACTTCTTGTGGTATTTATAAAAAAGTTGATGCAAGAAAAATTCCTACTTCTGGAGAAGAAAGAGCAAGAAAAAATATTGAAGAGGGTCGAGGCATGTCTTTGAAGGGTCTGACTGGCGGAAGAGGATCCACAAACTACGAATTCAGTTCTTCTAATCCTATGTGGAGAGCATCGTTAGAAACCTTGGACTTTCTTCCTTTATCAGTAGTTGATTATTCTGGTGGGATTCTTATTACAGATTGGTATGGAGATGACGTCGATTCTAAAAGTACAATAAAAATTACCCTGAGATTCTTATCTAATGAAGTTCGTACAGACAGTTTAAAAATAATTATTCATGAAAAGAAATGTTCAACTAATACAAATTGTACTATAAGGATTTTAAAATCAAAAATTCAAGAAGAACTATTAACTTCAATTATTAGAAAAGCTGCTATCCTAGATAAAGAGTCAAAAAAAAAATAAGCCTACATTAATGTATGGAGAGATATAATTTTCAATCAATTGAAAAAAAGTGGCAGATATTTTTCAATCTTAATAAAATTTATAGGTCAGATAAATCAAAAAAATTTTATTGTTTAGAAATGTTTCCATACCCATCAGGAAAAATACATATGGGTCATGTTAGAAACTATACAATAGGTGACGTCATAGCGCGATTTAAATATTTAAACGGGTACAACGTCCTTCACCCAATGGGTTGGGACTCCTTTGGTTTACCAGCTGAAAATGCAGCAAGAGAGAATAATTTACATCCAAAAGATTGGACTGAAAAAAATATTAATCAAATGAAAAAGCAGTTAAAAATGCTTGGCCTATCTATTGATTGGGATCTTGAAATATCGACGTGCGACGAAAATTATTACAAACATCAGCAAGAATTATTTATTGATTTCTTTAATAAAGGTTATGTTTCCAGAAAAGAAAATTATGTTAACTGGGATCCTGTTGAGCAAACTGTCTTAGCAAATGAACAAGTAATTGATGGTAAAGGCTGGCGTTCGGGTGTGTCTGTTGAAAGAAAACAATTATCTCAGTGGGTATTTAATATTACTAAATTTGCTAACGATCTTTTAACAGATCTTGATTTTTTAAAAGAATGGCCTGAGAAAGTCAAATTAATGCAGAAAAATTGGATTGGAAAATCTATTGGCTGTGAAATTGATTTTGAACTATCTGAAAAAAAACAAAAAATTAAAATTTTTACTACAAGACCCGATACTATTTTTGGAGCAACTTTTTTAGCTATTTCTATAGATCACCCTTTATGTAATCAATTTGAAAAGGATAATATTTTTATAAAATTTAAGAAAGATTGTTTAAAAGCTGGAACAACAGAAGAAGCTTTGGCTCTAGCTGAAAAAAATGGCTACAATACTCAATTGCTAGCAAATCATCCTTTTATTAAAAATAAAAAAATTCCAATTTTTGTAGCAAATTTTGTTTTAATGGATTATGGAACAGGAGCTATTTTTGGATGTCCTGCTCACGATCAACGTGATTTAGATTTTGCTAAAAAATATAATTTAGAAATTATACAAGTTGTCGCCGAAAATAAAGATATCTCTGTAAATTTTAAAAATACAACTGAAGCCTATACTGCGGATGGGTTAATCGTTAATTCTGATTTTTTGAATAATTTAAATATTGATGAGGCAAAATTAAAAATCATTAAAATAATTGAAAAAGAAAAAATAGGTCAAAAAAAAATTTCATTTAGATTAAAAGACTGGGGTATTTCTAGACAAAGATATTGGGGCTGTCCAATACCAATGGTTTATTTGGAAGATGGTACTGTTGCACCGGTTGAAAAAGATGAATTGCCAATAACATTACCTGAAGAAGTGGATTTAAATAAAGGTGGTAATCCGCTTGCAAATCATCCTTCGTGGAAAAAAACTATTCATAAAAAAACTGGAAAACCTGCTATTAGGGAAACTGACACATTAGATACTTTTGTGGATTCTTCCTGGTATTTTATGAGATTTTGTTCGCCAAAAAATAAAAAGGAACCATTTGATATTGATGAACTAAATTATTGGATGCCAGTTGATCAGTATATTGGAGGTGTAGAACATGCTATTTTACATTTACTTTATTCAAGATTTTTTATGCGTGCTGTTCAAAAAAATAATATTAAGATAAAAACAACAGAACCATTCAAGGGTCTTTTTACCCAAGGAATGGTTTGTCATGAAACTTATAAAGATTCTGATGGTAAGTGGTTAAATCCTGAAGAATTAGAGAAAAATGATAAAAATGAACTTGTAAAAATTTCAGATCAAACCAAGGTTGTTGTAGGCCTCTCAGAATCAATGTCAAAATCAAAAAAAAATGTAATTGATCCAGAAAACATGATTAAACTCTACGGTGCTGATGCAGTTAGATGGTTTATTTTATCAGATAGTCCGCCTGAAAAAGACGTGCAGTGGTCCAATCAAGGTGTCAATGCCGCTTATAAATTTTTACAGAAAATTTATAATTTGACGCAGCTAATTATTAATCAAAAAAATATTAAAGATATTAAAGATATTGAGAGTAAAGATTTTGAAATTAAATTTGATAATTATATTGTAAAAATAACAGACTTAATTGAAAATTTCCAATTAAATGTAGTTGTGGCAAATATTTATAGTATTTATAATTTATTGAACTCTGCACTGAAAGCAGAAATAAAGAATGATTGTTTAAAAAAAAATCTTACGAAATTAATGAAAGTTCTTATACCTTTTACACCTCATCTTGCCTATGAGTGCCTAGAGCAATTGGAAGCAAAAGATATTAATATCTGGCCTAAGATTGAACGTGGATTAGTATCAAATGAGAAGATTAAAATTGCTATACAAATAAATGGTAAAACTAAAGAAATAATAGAGGTTAAAAAAGATTTAGATGAAAATAATGTTATAATTGAAAGTAAAAAAAGTAAAAAAATTAAAGATCAATTAATAAAAAATAAAATTAAGAAAATAATATTCGTAAAAAACAAAATAATTAATTATCTTATAAAATGATTATAGTGAAAAAAAATATTAAAATTATAATTTTGCTCAGTTTATCATTGATATTGACCTCTTGTGGTTATAAAAAAATTAATCAAAAAAATGCCAGTATAATTTACATCCAAAATATTAACGTTGTTGGCGAAAAAAAAATTTCATATATTTTAAAAAATAATATTCTTTTAATTTCTGACAGCACTTCAGAAAATAAATATAATCTAGAAATAAAAACAACAAAAAAGAAAATTAATAAAATTAAAAATACATCAGGGAGAGTGACAAGATACAATTTATCTATTTCTGCAAACTTGAAAATGATAAATATTGATAATGAACAAATTATTTACAGAATATTTGTAAAAAAAAATGATTATGAAGTAGCCACAAATCATTCAAAAACCATAACTAATGAAAACAATGCATTGGAAACTACTACACAACAATTAACAGATGAAATAATCAATTTTATAACATTGACGATGAGGCGTTTGTGATACTAAAAAGTTATATAGTTGAACAAAATTTAGATATTTTAAAAAACTACCATGCCACTTTAATTTACGGACAAAATAACGGAATTAAAGATGATGTTAAACAAGCATTAAAAGAGGGAAATAAAGATTCTGAAATAATAACTTTTTTTGAAAATGATATATTAAAAAACAAAAACATTTTAGAACACAATATAACGAATGAATCACTTTTTAACGAAACTAAAATAATTTTTATACAAGAGGCGTCAGATAAAATTTACGATGTACTATTTGAATGCATCGAGATAGTAAATAAAAATATAAAAATATATATTTTTTCAGAAAATTTAGACAAAAAATCAAAGTTGAGAAAACTATTCGAAAAAAATAAAGAATTAGCAATTTTTGCTTGTTACGAGGACAATGAAAAAACTTTAATTACATATATTGCTAAAGATTTAAAAGGATTCAAAGGTTTATCTGGAGAAATAATTAATTTAATAATTTTAAATTCGAACTTGAATAGAAAAATTATTAAAAATGAACTTATTAAAATTAAAAATTTTTTTTTGGAGAAGAAAATTACAAAAAAAGAAATTTTAGAATTATTAAATATTCAAAGTGAAAGTGAGTTTGATCAAATTAGAGATAGTGCACTAAATGGTGAAAAAATAAAAATTAATAAATTATTATCAGTAGTCAACCTTGTAAATGAAAACACTTTTTTTTATTTAAACAGCCTCAATTACAGAGTAATGAAACTACAAGAAATAATTCAAATTAGTGAAGAAAACGAAGATAAATACCAGAAAGCTTTGGAAAGTTTAAAACCCCCAATTTTCTGGAAAGACAAACCGATAATTGTACAACAGCTAAAAAAATGGAATATAAAAAAACTAACACAACTAGTTACAAAAATTAGCGAGACAGAAATTCTGATGAAAAAAAATTCTTATGTAAGGAATGATATTGTAATTAAAGATTTTATAATAAACCTCACAAACAAAGCAGCTTCTACTTTTTCTTAGTTAATAATCTAGACAACATCTCGAATTGGTCAAAGCTACTAAATTCGATTATTACTTTTCCAGTACTATTTTTTTTTGTAACTATTTTCGTCCTCAACCCTGTATTTTCTTCAATTCTTCTTTGGGCCAACAATATATTAGGATCTGTTTGTTTTTTTGGTTTTAAATTATCATCTTCTTTTTCTTTTTCTCTTTTAACTAAATTTTCAATAGATCTTGAGCTAAGCTTTTCTTTGATGATTGCGTGAGCTAACTCGATAGAGTTAAATCTTCCAATTAATGGTCTTACTTGTCCAGCTGTGAGCTGACCATTATCGACTAGTTTAATTACTTCATCGGGTAACGTCAAAAGTCTAAGAGTATTGCTGATATGACTTCTACTTTTACCCATAAAATCAGAAAGTTTTTTTTGATCATAATTAAATTCTTCCATTAGACGATTATAACCTTTTGCTTCTTCGATTGAGTTTAGATCTTCTCTTTGAATATTTTCTATAATAGCCAATTCTAAAGATTGTATATCATTGAGATTTAGCACAACTACGGGAACTTGATGAAGACCAGCTTTTTGAGCAGCTAACCACCTTCTTTCTCCTGCTATGATTTCGTACTCACCTTTTTTACCTGGTCTAACAGCTATTGGTTGTATTAAGCCATTTTTTTTTATTGATTGAGCTAATTCATCTATTTTCCTTTCATCAAAATAGTTTCTAGGCTGAAATTTATTACGCGCTAAATCACTTATAGATACTAGCAAATATGATGTATTTGAACTTGTCTTTTCAACTTTGTCTTCAACTTGATCTCCAAATAGAGACATAAGCCCTCTTCCAAGTCCTTTTTTATTTTTTTCATCGTTCATAAAATTTATATACCTTGTTCTTGTTCTACAAATTCTTTTGCTAGTTGAAGATATGATTTGCTACCAAGACATGCTCTATCATAAATAATACATGGCACACCATGAGATGGTGCTTCCGACAATCTTACATTTCTCGGTATGACAGTCTTATAAACTTTATCTTTAAAATATTTTCTCGCTTCTTCGTCTACTTGATTTGATAATTTATTTCTTTTGTCAAACATGGTTAAAAGAATTCCTCTAATTTCTAAATTAGGATTCAGGTTTATTTTAATTCTTTCAATAGTTTTAATTAATTGAGAAATTCCTTCTAAGGCAAAAAATTCTGTTTGTAGTGGAACCAATAGTTCATCAGCAACTACTAACGACATTACTGTTAAAAGACTTAGTGATGGCGGACAGTCAATGAATATGTTTTCATATTTAGAAAAAAGACTTTGATTGTTATCTAAAATTGTTTTTAATAAAAAAGCTTTGTTGGGATTGTCTGCAATTTCGACCTCTAATCCTGATAAATTCACGTTTGAACCAATTAAATCAAGGTTTTTGACTGAACTTGCTAGAATGCAATTTTTTGGGTCATTTTGACCTATAATAACTTTATAGATATTTTTATTAGTTTCACTGTTTGAAAGACCCAATCCAGTTGTAGCATTTCCCTGAGGGTCTAGATCGATAACTAATATCTTTTTTCCTAACTGTGCTAGTGCCGTCGCAAGATTTATAACTGTGGTTGTTTTTCCTACACCACCTTTTTGATTTATAACTGAAATTATTTTATTCATTTTTTTTTTTTATTTCAATAAGTAGAATCTTTGATTCTTTGTCTGTAATACTTTCTTCAAGTGTATACACAAAATTATTATTCAGTTTAAGTTTATTAATTTCATTTTCAGCATTCCGGCCCTTCAATATGATAAGCTTGTGGTTAACTTTTATAATTTCACGTGAAATTCTAAATATTTCCTCCAATTTCTTAAAAGCTCTTGAAACGACATAAAAAGATACTATTTCTTGATCTTTATAATCTCCAAATATTTCGTAATCGACATCTATTTTACTTCTTACATTGTCCAAAAAGTCACATTTGATATTAGATTTATCGAATAATTTCACGTGAAAATTGGGATTTTTATTAAAAATAGATAAAACAATTCCAGGAAATCCGGCTCCTGTTCCCATATCAGATACTGAATTATTTCTTTTAAAATCGATGAACTTAACTAATTGGGCTGAGTCTAGTATATGTCTGTGCCATATGTCATTTTCTGTAGATTTGGAAATAAGATTATATCTTCTATTAAATTTTATAAGCTCCTCATGGAATATATGAAGCTTGTCTATGTCCTCCGTCGAAAATTTTAGATGATTTTTTAACTCTGTTATTACTTTATCTTTATTCATTAAGCAGACACTTTGTATCTGCTTTTCTTTATAAATCCTAAAAGAATAATTGCGGCTGCTGGAGTAACACCATCTATCCTTAATGCCTGTCCTAATGTCTTTGGTTTTATTATTTTTAGTTTTGACTTAATTTCATTAGATAAACCACTAAAAGATTCGTAATCTATATCCAATGGAATTGATATAGATTCATCTTTCTTAAAAGATTCGATATCATGATGTTGTCTCTTTAGATAACCAGAATAGTGAGCATCTATTTCGACTTGGTCATCTATGGATTGCTCATAATAGGGTATATTGCCCCATACTTCGCGTAATTTTTTTATCGTAACATCTTTTAGTGCCAACACATCTAAACCAGATCTTTTGATACCATCCATAGCAATTTTAATTGAGTGCTTAGCTGCAGCGTTAGGTGTAATAAAATTAGAATATAAAGCGTCACAAACTGAGACTAATTTTTGTTGTTTTTGTAAAAAAGAATTTTTTCTGAATTTCTTAACTAAATTAATTTTTATGCCCAAAGGTGTTAATCTTTGGTCGGCGTTGTCAGCACGAAGAGATAATCTATATTCAGCTCTTGATGTAAACATACGATATGGTTCTGAAACACCCTTTGTAATTAGATCGTCTATCATAACACCGATATAAGATTCTGATCTATCTAAAATAAATTCTTTTTCTTTTTTAATTTTAAGAGCTGCGTTTATTCCAGCTATTAGACCTTGTGCGGCAGCTTCCTCGTAGCCAGTAGTACCATTAATTTGGCCAGCTAAGAAAAGTGATTTAATTTTTTTTGTTTCAAGCGTCGCATTAAGTTCTCTAGGATCAACATAATCGTACTCAATAGCATAACCTGCTCTGATCATCTTCACTTGCTCTAAACCCTTAATTTTACTAAGTAATTTTAGCTGTATCTCCTCGGGAAGTGAGGTTGATATCCCATTTGGGTAAATAGTACTGTCATTTAATCCTTCCGGTTCTAAAAATATCTGATGTTGTTCTTTTTCCTTAAATTTTATAATTTTGTCTTCTATTGAGGGACAGTATCTTGGCCCTATACTTTTGATATTTCCTGAGTACATGGCACTTAAATGTATGCTCTCATTAATGATTTTGTGAACTTCTTTGTTCGTATGTGTAACACCACAAGATATCTGTTTATTTTTTAATTTCTTAGTTAAAAAAGAGAAAAAATAAGGTTCGTTATCTGCAGCTTGCATTTCGATATCATCATAATTAATAGTTGTGCCATCTAAACGTGGAGGCGTGCCAGTTTTAAGTCTACCGAGCGTCATATTATATTTTCTTAATTGTTCGCTCAATCCTGTTGATGGTTTCTCATTAAACCTACCAGCGGGTATTTGTGTTTGCCCTATGTGAATTAATCCATTTAAAAAGGTTCCTGTGGTTAAAATTAATTGTTTACAAAAAACTTGCTTTTTACTTTCACAAATAAAACCAATAACTGTATCTTTGTTAAACAAAAACTTAATTACTGGATCGGCTAATACAGTTAAGTTTTCATAATTTAATAAAGTTTCTTGCATGTAGTTTTTATATAAAGCTCTGTCAGATTGTGTTCGGGGTCCTCTTACGGCCGGTCCCCTGCTTCTGTTTAGTAATCTAAATTGAATTCCTGATTTATCAGTGACATCACCCATAACTCCATCGAGGGC
>Ga0307488_10004262_pt1 | contig 11937 bp, 8 predicted proteins | sample SB02metaG_FD_202248 | JGI IMG/M metagenome (GOLD analysis project Ga0307488, IMG submission 202248) | Sea-ice brine microbial communities from Beaufort Sea near Barrow, Alaska, United States - SB 0.2 | ecosystem: Environmental > Aquatic > Marine > Coastal | place: USA: Alaska | collected 2017-05-06
GTTTGGAGTCAAGCGTTCCTAGGCAGACCTTTTCATGATAATTGGTGGCAGACTGAAACGGGTGGGATCATGTTGGCTAACTTCATTGGCGAAAATGTTAAGCCTGGTTCAATGGGCAGACCATTACCAGGTATTCAAGCAGCGATTGTTAACACAGATAAACAAGGACATATCATCAAAGTGACCACTTCTGGTGAATCGGGAGAACTGGCATTTAAGCAAGGTTGGCCGTCAATGTTCCGTAATTATCTCAACGAAACCGAACGTTATCAGAGTTGCTTTAAAGATGATTGGTACCTCAGTGGTGATTTGGCCTATCAGGATGAGGACGGGTATTTTTGGTTTGTGGGTCGCGGTTCAGACTTAATTAAATCTTCCGGTCATTTAATTGGACCCTTTGAAGTCGAGAGTGCATTAGTAGAGCATCCTGCTGTGGTTGAAGCTGGAGTTATAGGCATACCTGACCCAGTATCAGGCGAAATAGTCAAAGCCTTTGTGTCACTCAAATTTGGTTACGAACCTGACGAGGCTTTAGTTAAAAGCATCATGGCACATGCTCGCAAAAAATTGGGAGCGGCTTTAGCGCCAAGAGAAATTGTCGTTAAACAAAATCTACCCAAAACCCGCAGTGGAAAAATCATGCGCAGATTGTTAAAAGCCCGCGAACTTGGATTGCCTGAAGGTGACATTTCTACTTTAGAAAGTGACGAAGACGACAGTATCAAACCAAACAATGAAGACTATCTATATGAAGAAAAAAAGCCATGAATATTGATAATAGTAAAGTCCATATGGGCTTAGCACACGTGCAATTTCTGTTCAAACAAATGTTGCGCATCAGACGTTTCGAAGAAAAGTGTGCCGAACTCTACACTCAAGAAAAAATTCGCGGATTTTTACACCTTTACATAGGTGAAGAGGCAGTTGCAGTCGGTGTGATGCAAGCATTAAAAGCCGAGGATGCAGTATTTGCCACTTACCGAGAGCATGGACATGCCTTAGCCCGTGGTTTAAGTATGGATAACGTTATGGCTGAAATGTTTGGCAAAATCACGGGCAGCAGTAGAGGCCGGGGTGGATCCATGCATATTTTTGATGTGGAAAAACGCTTTTATGGAGGCAATGCTATTGTTGCCGGAGCCTTACCTTTAGCGGTTGGTTTAGCCTTAGCCAACAAGATGCAGAAAAAAAATGATGTTGTGGTGTGTTTTTTTGGTGAGGGTGCGGTGGCAGAAGGGGAGTTTCATGAGAGTCTTAATTTGGCTCAGCTGTGGCAACTACCCATTTTATTTGTGTGTGAAAACAACGGTTATGCGATGGGCACTGCTCTGGCTATTTCAGAGTCGGAGCAACACATATTCCGAAAAGCACAAAGTTACGGTTTAAAGTCACATGCGGTTGATGGAATGAATGTGGTTGAGGTTGAATCAGCTGCCACCCAATATTGTCAAAGCATTCGAAAAGGTGACGGACCCTGTTTATTGGAATGTAATACCTATCGTTTTCGTGGTCATTCGATGTTTGATACTCAGCTTTATCGAGAGTCTGATGAAGTAGAAGCATGGAAAAGCAAAGGCCCAATTATGAAGTTACAGCGCTGGCTTGAAGCTAATGGAAAACTTAGTAGCGCTGAGTTAAAACAGATTGAAGATCAGGTTGCAGACGAAATTAGCCAATCTGTGGCTTTTGCAGAGCGTAGTGAGATTGAAGATATATCTGACTTATATCTTGGCGTTTATGGGGAGTCAGAGTCTTGAAAAATCAAAGTTTAACGTATCGAGAGGCACTCAAAATCGCCATTTCTGAGGCAATGCGTAACGATGAACGTGTCTTTCTGATGGGCGAAGATGTGGGTAACTACGGTGGTTGTTATGCTGTATCCAAGGGGTTGTCAGAGGAGTTTGGGGCTGACAGGATCATTGATACCCCCTTGTCTGAGTCAGGCTTTGTTGGCGCGGGCATAGGTGCAGCTATAGGTGGAATGCGGCCAATCATTGAAGTGATGACAGTGAATTTTAGCTTATTGGCACTCGACCAAATCGTTAACAATGCGGCCACACTGCGGCATATGTCTGGGAATCAAATTGGTGTGCCTTTGGTTATACGTATGGCCACTGGAGCGGGCAAACAACTAGCTGCACAGCATTCCCATAGCTTGGAAAATTGGTACGCACATGTTCCAGGCATCAAAGTACTCGCGCCTGCTACAGTGGCAGATGCTCGCTATATGCTGTCAATGGCCCTTAAAGACCCAGATCCTGTCATAATGTTTGAACATGTCATGTTGTATAACGATTCTGCTGCCATTCCAAAGCTTGAAGATTGCCCCGACATGCATCAAGCGTGTGTCAGAAAAGCCGGTAATGATATTAGCTTAATTACTTATGGTGGCTCCCTTTCAAAAACATTGCAGGCTGCCAGTGAATTAGAGGAACAGGGGATAAGTGCAGAGGTAGTTGATTTAAGGTGTTTACGCCCACTTGATACTCAAACCTTGTTTAAATCGGTGAATAAAACCCATCGTGTATTAGTGGTTGACGAAGGTTGGCGTACCGGAAGTTTAGCAAGTGAAATATGTGCCTTAGTAGCAGAGCATTGTTTTTGGTCGCTGGATGCGCCACCAAACCGCATCTGCAGTAAAGAAGTCCCTATTCCTTATCCGCAACACTTAGAGCGCGCCGCTACACCGCAAGTTGCGCAAGTGGTCGAGGCCGCTTTGACATTGTTAAACCGAGATGTCACTTAATGAAAATACTCACTATGCCATCTTTTGGCGCTGACATGGCTGTGGGCACTATTGTCAAATGGAACGTGAAACCTGGCGACCACGTATCTAAAGGCGATATCATTGCCAGCATTGAAACCATGAAAGGTCTCATTGATATGGAGGTGTTTGATGACGGTATCATTGTCACATTATTGGCGGGTGAAGGGGATGAATTAGAAATTGGCCATCCTATCGCAGAGCTTCAGTTAAAACATGAAGAAGATTCAAACAATAACTCTGAACACATAGTGGAAAGTGTTGATCCACATAGTTTTGAAGTGGGTTCCAATACAGCTGTTAGTCAAGAGGTTGCTGGCCATTCATCAGATAGTCAAGATTTTGTAAGTAAAGTGAGTAGGGTGCCCACTGACGCAGAAGAAGAAAAAAGTAGTGATAGCCTCAATACTCTTCGGCCAAAAATATCACCCGCAGCGCGCAGCAAAGCACAACAGTTAGGCATTGATTGGCGACAACTTCCTCAAGGAACAGGGCCAGATGGCGCTTTGTTGTTAGGTGACATAAATATTGCAGATAAACCAGTATCAAAACCAGTATCAGAACCAGAACCAGCATCAGATAGAGTTAAAGACCCTAATGATATGATGCGTGATGCCATTGCTGCGACTGTCAGTCGTTCAAAGCGAGAGATCCCTCATTACTACCTGCAATTGGATATGGTGCTAGACAACACACTAAATTGGTTGAGTCATCACAATGTAGATCTGCCTCCCAGTAAACGTATATTGAGCAACGCTGTTATCTATTCAGCCATTGCTCGGGCATTAACGGCGTTTCCGGCGTTTAACGGTTTTTATCGTGACGGCCATTATCAGCCATCTGACTCTGTACATTTGGGTAATGCGATTAGTTTGCGACAAGGCGGTTTAATGGTGGTAGCAGTTCATGATGCGCAACGTCTAGGGCTGGCCGAGTTGATGGAAAAAATCAAAGACCAAGTAAACAGAGCCAGAAAGGGTGGGTTACGCATGTCTGAAATGCAAGATGCGACAGTCACCGTATCCAATCTTGGAGACAGAGGCTCAGACACGATTCAAAGCATTATTTTTCCGCCACAGGTGGCTATCATTGGCATAGGTAGACCGCGCACTGTGCCTTGGGTAATCGATAACAAGGTCACCAGTGCAACTATTATCAGCATGAGTCTTGCAGCCGATCATCGAGTCAGTGATGGTCATTCTGGGGCGCGCTTACTCAACAAAATTAATACACTTTTACAAACACCTGAGAGATTAGTATGAATAACCACTCATCATTGAAAGACCTAGTATGTAAGCTGATATTAGATATTGCACCTGAGGCAGATGTGCAGGGTCTCGATCCTAACGAGGAATTTAGAGAAGAGCTTGATTTGGACTCGATGGATTTTATGACGCTACTGGATTCAATCGAAAAAGAAACAGGAGTGAACGTGCCTGAGAGGGATTATGTAAAAGTGAATTCGTTACAATCTTTGACTGAATATATTGCTACCCGGAAATAGCTTTTTTAAAGTGCCAGGGTAAGCTTTGAACTCAATAAAAGTGTATTTACTGATGCTCAACCACTTTTTTAACCAGCAAGCTGGGCAATTGAATGAAGACTGTTGAGACATTGATGTGATTAATGTCAATAATATAATGACAGCATAAATGCTTTTAAGATTCTTCCTTGATGACGAGTTAAAACCTTCTGTTGAGTAGTCACTTCAACAGTGCAACGCTTGAAAGTGAAAATCCTCACTCACAATAATACCTAATACCAATCCGTAGAATACCATCCCCACCAATATCTGAACCACAACTGTTAGCGGATCAAGTGACAAAGTCCAAATAAATCATCTATCGGTGTTCAAAAGTGTCGGAGCCTTGTTTACAAGGTTTTGTAGACACGATTATCACCTTACGGATTGAGAGATAACCATAAAATGATGCACTGATTTTTGTAAATATAAACTTGTTATTAGGCAATATACCACCGGCCTAGCGACAAAAATTTGTTTGCATATATTCAGATTATGATCTCATGAGCCTTCTTCAAACTAATTCTTGATCTAAGTCAATTTTTTTAAGGAGGTTCAATATATTGTCACGAGATGTTTAATTTTAAAGCTAGAAAATCAGGGAGATTCAGCATGAACTGTGGGTTCACACTATTAAAAAAAACCTCTATTGCTCTGGGGATAGTTACTTTAGTGAATGCAGATTGTGTTTCTGCCGCTAGCTGGAGTAGTGGAGATTGGTCAGTTAGCTTTGATTCCAATTTTTCACTTGGCACCAGTATCAGAACTGAAGAACGTGACTTATCAGGAGTGGGAAACAGTAACCAATTGCAATTTAATTGGACTGGTTATAATCCAGCCACTAACCCTTTATACAGTCCAGCAGAAGTGTGGGCACAATCAGATGCGGCCTATTCGACTAATGGTGATTTGGGCAATCTTAACTTCGACAAGAATAAAACCATTTCTACTGTGTTTAAAGGGGTGCACGAATTAGACCTAAAGTATCAAGATATGGGGGTATTTTTACGGGGCATGTATTTTTATGATTTTGAGTTAAAAGACAAAACACGTGATTGGCAAAACCCTATCACGGCACAAACACAAGACCCTTGTGAGTCGTCAAAAGCCAGTGATGAGTTATGTTCAGATGTGCGTTTGTTAGATGCATTCTTTTATTCTGATTTTTACCTAGGGGATATACCAGTGAGCCTACGAATTGGGCAACAGGTTATCAGTTGGGGAGAAAGTACCTTTATTCAGCACGGTATTAATACTATTAATCCAGTCGATGTGACTCGGGCACTGGCACCAGGGGCTGAATTAAAAGAGGTGTTTATTCCAATAGGAACTGTATTTGCTTCCTTTGGATTAACAGATGAATTAAGTGTGTCTGTTTATTATCAATACGAGTGGGAGCGCAGCCGTTTACCCCAAGCGGGGAGTTACTTTGCAACCAATGATTTTGCAGGTGAAGGCGGGCAAAGTAGCAATATTCAACTAGGTTTTAGTGGCAATCCAGATATTGATTTAGACTTTTTGTTGGCCAGTCTCAATGGCTTAGGCGATGCGCTTCGCTTGGGTGCAGATGCATCATTAATTGGCCAGGCTTATCTGGCTTATCCAACGAAAATCGCATTAAGAGACTATAGCGACAGTGCCCATGATGCTGCTGATGACAATGGGCAATACGGCATCAAACTGTCATATTACGCTGAGAATATAAACGAAACTGAGTTCGGTTTATATCTGATTAATTACCATAGTCAACGCCCTTTAATTTCTGGTGTGACCTCAAATTTCACTACTGGTATTGGTGCTGATTTGGCCTACATTGCTGGGCAAGAGTTGACTAAGGACAATGTGACGGACCTTCAAGCCTTTACAAAAACACGATTTGTCTACCCTGAAGATATTAAATTATATGGCTTTAGCTTTAATACTAATTTGGGTGAAACCGCTTTGGCGGGAGAAATTGCTTATCGTGTGGATGAACCCTTACAGATAGATGATGTGGAGTTGTTATATGCTGCCATGCCTCAACAACTTGCCATAGCAGGTATTGCCCCAGCATATGCTGGTATTTCTCAACTTGATGATTATCTGGGGTATGTGGTTGGACCCGGCGAGACAGCCCAGGGGTATTTAACTTCAGATACGGTTCAAATTCAGGCCACTGCTACTCATATATTTGGGCCTGTGCTAGGCACTGATAATCTAGTGATTTTAGCAGAGCTGGGTTATGTGAGTATTGAAGATTTTCCAGACCCAAATTTAATTCGTTTAAATGGGCCAGGGACTGTGCGTACCCCGTCACTTCAACCTACAGCTGATGGGGATCCTCGAACCGGATTGCATACAATATTATCGAATGGCCCTGAACTCAATCCCTTTCCAACTGACAGTGCATGGGGTTACAGATTATTAGCCAATGTCACTTTTAATAATGTATTTTGGGGAGTTAACATCAACAACAGGTTCACTTTTTCGCATGATGTTGATGGCATTACCCCTGACCCCATGTTTTTGTTTGTTGAAGGTCGAAAATCGGCCAGTGCTTCTGTAACGTTTGACTACCTAAATAAATGGTCTGCCACAGTTGATTATAATGCTTTTTGGGGAGGCATAGGTACTACCAATGCTCTTTCAGATCGTGATTTTGTTTCTTTTAACCTTAAATATTCAATATAGGACGTCGAATGATGATGAAGAAAATGAATCTAGCTTTTGCGGCTTTAGCCCTAACAATAGGCGCAAGTCACATACAAGCAAAAGTGTCTGAAGAAGAAGCAGCAAAACTAGGTAACGAACTCACACCTTTAGGCGGCGAGAAAGCGGGCAATGCTGATGGCAGTATTCCCCCTTGGACAGGCGGTATTACTAGCCCGCCCAAGGGATATAAGCCAGGTGATAATCATCATAACCCTTATCCTGATGACAAACTGTTATTTGAAATAACAGGTGCAAATTATAAAGAATACGTGCCTTTTTTGAGTGAAGGCCAACAAGTATTATTTGAAACATACCCCAGCACGTATAAATTACCTATTTATCCTACTCGTCGCTCTGCCTCATCACCTCAGTTTGTTTATGATGCCACTAAAAAAAACGCACTCAGTGGTGAATTGGTGCAAGGGGGAAATGGTATTAAAAATGCTGTTGTTGGTATTCCTTTTCCTATTCCCACAAGTGGTGTGGAGGTTATTTGGAATCATATATTACGTTATCGCGGTGAAACCATTAAACGTTTTGCAGGCCAAGCTTCACCAACCGCTTCCGGGGACTATAATGTTATTGGTTTTGAGGATGTGTTATTCGTCAAATATTCAGCTAAAGATGCCACTGCCGAGCGATTGTTCGAAGAAAATATTTTGATGAAATTTAAACAACAAATCACTTCGCCGGCGCGTCTGGCTGGCACCGCATTGTTGGTGCACGAAACCATGGATCAGGTTAGAGAGCCTCGCCAGGCATGGACCTATAACACAGGCCAGCGCCGAGTTAGACGCGCGCCTAACATTGCTTATGATGCTCCAGGAACGGCTGCTGACGGATTAAGGACAACAGACGATTTTGATATGTTTAACGGTGCACCAGATAGATATAATTGGGAATTAAAGGGTAAAAAAGAAATGTATGTGGCTTATAACAATTATCAGTTACATAGCAGCAGTGTTGAGTACGCTGATATTCTTAAGCCTAGGCATATTAATCCAGATTTAACGCGTTTTGAAAAACACAGAGTCTGGGTGGTAGAAGCCACTTTGAAAGAAGAGTTCAGACATATCTATCAGAAACGTGTCTTCTATATTGACGAAGATAGTTGGCAAATTCAGCTTGCTGATATGTATGACAATCGAAACGAATTATATCGGGTTGCCATTGCCTATGGCATTAATTATTACGAAGTACCTGCACAGTGGTCAACCCTGGATGTTATACATGATCTTAACTCTCGTCGGTATTTAGCCTTAGGCTTAGACAATCAAGAAGAGATGTACCAGTTTGGTATTGAATTAGATGATCGGGAGTTTACCCCCCAAGCATTGCGCCGTGAAGGCAAGCGTTAAGTCATTAAAAACGGTTGGCACTGCCAACCCTTTTTTTACCCATAAAGAAGCGTCATATGAAAATAAGAACAGCTAGTTTTATCTTGGTCATATTATTCAACACCGCTACCTGGGCTCAGGTAGCGGTGCAATCTTATCAGGCACCCTTAGTATCTAGTTCGCTGCTTTTAGATATGGGTCAATCTGACTCGCGGCTAATTGCTGTGGGGGAAAGGGGCCATGTTTTATTGTCAAATAACACTCAGGATTGGTCTCAGGTTGTAGTGCCGAGTGTAGCCACTTTGACCGCAGTCTATTTCAAAGGAAATACAGGCTGGTCAGTGGGCCACGATACCACTATTTTGATGACTAACGACGGGGGAGTTAGTTGGTCTTTGCAATACTACACCCCACAAATAGAACGCCCCTTGTTAGATGTACATTTTTTTGATGCTGTGCATGGTATTACTATCGGCGCTTATGGCACTTTTCTCAGAACCCAAGATGGCGGTGAAAGTTGGGTATCTGAAATGCATTCGGAGTTTTTGAGTCAGGATGATCTCGACTATTTAAAAGAAATTCGATTGGAGGACGAAGCGTTTTATGAAGAAGAACTAGCCTCCATTCTGCCTCATTTAAACAGTGTTTCACAAAGTGGAGAACGATTATATCTGGCGGGCGAAGCAGGGCTGTTGGCCATAAGTGATGATATGGGACATACCTGGCAACGTATGGATATTGATTACTTCGGCTCGTTTTTTGACTTTGCTAAAACCGAGTCAGGGAGAGTTTTTGCTGCAGGCCTTCGTGGTCATTTATTTGAGTGGGACCAAGATGAACAACATTGGAGTGAGATTCATTCCGGTAGCACCTCTTCTCTTAACGCCATCATTTCTATTGATGAAAAAAACTCAATGATTTTAGGAAATAATGGTGCCCAAGTACATATCTCAGAAACACAGGTAACGTATGCCCAAAGTCATGATGGAAAAGCGATCCTTAATGGTGTTTTTCAGGACGGGCAGGTTGTTGCAGTAACAGAAGTGGGTATTAAATATATACAGAAGGATTTGTAATTCGTCATGTCTAAACTCATCAATTTCTCAGAATCACTCATTTTTAGAAACCGACTGATAGTGATTTTTTTGTTCTTGGTCGTCACCCTATTTCTTGTGTTTCAAGCCTCACAGCTTAAATTAGCCGCTGGTTTTACTAAAAACATCCCCTTGACCCATGAATATATGCAAAATTATATGAAACATGCGAAAGACTTTGGTGGGGCAAATAATGTATTAGTGTCGGTGTGTGACAAGGATGGCGATATATTCAATGCACCGTTTTTTAATACCCTTAAAGAGGTACATGACCAGCTGTTTTTTATTAATGGCGTAGACCGTTCTCTGGTTAAATCTTTGTTCTCTTCGTCTACCCGATTTACTGAAATTGTTGAAGGGGGGTTTGCAGGCGGCCCAGTGATACCCGCTGATTTTAAAGCGACTAATTCGGCAGCCTTACAAACCGTTTCTCAAAATATAAATAAAGCAGGGATTGTAGGACGTCTGGTGTCTGATGATTTTAAGTGTGCAATGGTTACCGCACAATTACTGGAACTGGATCCCGATACGGGGGAAAAGTTAGATTCATTGGAAATTGCCGAAGAGCTCGAACAACAACTTCGCGTTAAATTTGAAAACGAACGGGTCAGTATTCATATTATCGGCTTCGCCAAAATGATTGGCGATGTGGCTAAAGGAGCCCAAGGTGTATTAGCGTTTTTCGCGATAGCCTTCGTTATCACTGCGGTTTTGGTGTTTTTCTTTTGCAAATCCATGATGTTAACCCTGCTCCCTTTATTGTGCTCGATCATAGCGGTTATCTGGCAACTGGGATTGTTAACCCTGTTAGGATTTGGGCTGGACCCTATGTCAATATTGGTGCCTTTTTTGGTCTTTGCCATAGGTATCAGTCATGGGGTACAGATGATCAACTCACTGGGGAAACAGGTGGTTGCTGGCAGTGAAGTCAGACCGGCAGCACAGCTGGCTTTTCGAACCTTATTGATACCCGGTGGCATTGCCTTGTTATCAGATACAATAGGTTTTATGACCTTGTTGGTGATTAATATCGGTATCATACGCGAGCTTGCAATCACGGCAAGTATGGGAGTGGCGGTGATTATTTTGACCAATTTGATCTTGCTTCCTGTGCTTATGTCCTATGTGAAACTTGGCGAAAAATATAAGAATAAGTTTAGTCATAAAACAAAATGGTCAACAAAATTTTGGCATAGCATAAGTGCATGTGCTAGTCCAAAGGTCGCGCCTGTAGTCTTGGTGATCACTAGTATATTGTTTGTATTTGCTTGGTTTCAAGCACAAAAGATGAAAATTGGCGATCTCCATGCTGGGGCACCAGCATTGCATAGCGACTCTCGTTATAATCTTGATACGGCTTTGATCACCAGTAAATACGGCATCAGTGTGGATTATTTATCTATACTCGTGGAAACGACACCTGAAGCCTGTACTTCATATGAGGTAATGAATGCTATTGATGAATTGCAGTGGAAAATATCCAATATTCAGGGGGTACAGTCTGCTGTTAGTTTGGCATCCGTTGCCAAATTGATTAATGCTGGTTATAACGAAGGGAATCCTAAGTGGCGTGTTTTACCCCGTAACCAACAAACATTAGTTCAAGCTATCTCACGTATCCCGACATCTTCAGGATTGCTTAATGGTGACTGTTCGGTGATGCCCATCATTTTATTTATGCAAGATCATAAAGCAGAAACCATTAGCCGTGTTATTACCGCCGTCAAGGAGTTGAGACAGGATTATCAAACCGATAGTTTGCAATTTAAATTGGCGTCTGGACCTATAGGTGTCATGGCTGCACAAAATGAAGCAGTTGATGCGGCGCAAAAGCCAATGATGTTCTATGTATTTGGCGCGGTTATTTTATTATGTCTAATCAGTTTTAAGTCACTTCGGGCAACACTCTCAGTGGTGATCCCTTTATACGTGGTGTCAGTGATGGCTCAAGCGTTGATGACCTATTTAAATATTGGATTGACCGTTGCGACTTTACCCGTCATAGCCTTAGGCGTGGGCATAGGGGTCGATTATGGTATCTATATATTATCTACCATGAATAGTAAGCTAAAGTCAGGCATGGCTGTACGCCAAGCCTATTTTGAAGCACTGATAGAAAGGGGCAGTGCGGTATTATTTACGGCCGCCACGTTAGCGGTAGGGGTGAGTACCTGGGTCTTTTCAGCCTTAAAATTTCAAGTAGATATGGGGGTTTTACTCACCTTTATGTTTGTTGTAAACATGCTGGGAGCTATTATTGTTTTGCCAGCACTGGCATCGATTTTCTGGCGTAAACAAGGTTGATACCAATATGCATAATCGCTATGCAAGTAATTAATGGAAGAACTTGATCTATGACTATGTATTTAACTCTATTTACGAATTGGTGACGCAGACTACAGATGAAAGTCATTTAAACAGTTTTTACGGAAATTATACTTACCCATTCAGCTATTATATTAATACGTTAATTAAATAACATGCTTCTCCACTTTGTTAAGGCATGAACTAAACTGTATATGAAAATAA
>Ga0307488_10004263_pt1 | contig 11936 bp, 7 predicted proteins | sample SB02metaG_FD_202248 | JGI IMG/M metagenome (GOLD analysis project Ga0307488, IMG submission 202248) | Sea-ice brine microbial communities from Beaufort Sea near Barrow, Alaska, United States - SB 0.2 | ecosystem: Environmental > Aquatic > Marine > Coastal | place: USA: Alaska | collected 2017-05-06
ATTGGAGGCATGATTATCTGTAAATAATTTATTATTGAATAATTATTTAAAACTTTCAAATTAATAAAGTAAAATTATATTAACTCAAATATTAAATTAGATAAAGAATTAGATAAAGAATTAGATAAAATAAAGGATGACTTATATTTAATGTATTAAAGTACCCGGACAATAATGACTTATACCAAATTGATCGCCATTATATTTACTTTTTAAATTATCATCAGGACAAAGTTCAAAATATGTATTTAATCTTTCTATACAACTATCGCAATCATTCAATGTAGAATCTGCTCCCTGACCTTTAGGTGTACAAACATCATTTGCACCCGATCCTATACCAACCACTTGCATAGGATCTTTGGGACAAACATCAATACCATAATCATATTGTTGTCCTCTTATATACTCTAATGTAAGCGATTGACCTCCAACCCTAAAACCATTTCGTATACCACAACCACTACACCCACTGCCAGATATACTCAGATGATATAGCAAAAATGCCACAATCACAAACAATACATGTATAATACTCAATTCGGTCATTTATAATATATATATATATTTATTTTCTACAATATATTAATCGGATGAGTGTAAATTTACAACAATTTTTACCACTTATGGGTGGATTAATTTCTGTGGGTGGTTTAATCTTTAAAATGGGACAGCATGCCGAAAAATTAGATGTTTTAGATCTAAAAGTATATGCTCAAGAAAAAAAGGTTGAATTAAACCATAATATTATAAATGAAATACATAATGATTTAAGCATTTTGAGAAATGATATATCCTATATGAAAGAAGACATACACGAAATTAAAAATCGATTAGAATAAAATGTTGTTTTTTTAAAATTTGAAATTACTTAAATATTTAAATAATTAATAATATAAACTATGTATGTTTCAACTTATACTACAAACATATATTTATATACGTATAAATGAATTGTGTATAAGTAAGAAAATTGTCAAACTTGGGAAAACTGCGAATCCAAATGATCGCGATTTTCAATATACAACATATGAACCAGATAAAGGAGAATTTATTAAAATATATTCAGTAGATGATGTTAATGCTGAGGACAAACTTAAAATATATTTTGAAATATACAATTATAAAGGTTCTGGTGGAACAGAATATTTCAATGAATGTATAATTGAAAAAATCGAAGATGTTATGGATAAACTAGATATTAAATACAAATTAGTAGATATTAAAGATACACCACCGCCAACAAAAACGGATTCACCACCCATGAGTCCACCAGAACCACCCATGAGTCCACCAATGACTTCACCCGATCCACCTGTAAATATAGATGTAGTTGATGTGACATTTAATAAAAGACAATATCAAACGGAAATATTTGAAATTGGTTACAATGTTTTAATGACACTATTTAAATTTTATCTAGAATTAGCAACAGGCGGCGGGAAATCTGTGATTGTATTTAATATTTTAAAAAAGATATTACCAGATACAATTGTGATATTTACACCTCGAAAAAATATTAATAAACAAAATATTTCGAAAAAATATTTATCTATATTAGGAGAAAGTTATAATGTCTACGATAATAATTCTGGTAAATGTTTTAAAAGTTTTTATAAAAAGGGGAAAAATATTATAGTTGCGTGTATTCAATCATATGAAAAAATTTATGAATATTTAACGAAATATGATATGGGAGATGTATTTATATGGTTTGATGAAGCACATTGGATGGTTGAAAATTGGACAAATACAGAATTAACAGATCCTCAAAAATATATATTAACATCAGAAAATATAAAATATAGATTGTTTTCTTCAGCATCACCCAATGCAAAAATAGTTGAAGAAAATGAAAATATATTTGGAAAATTATTAAAACATATAAATGTTAAAGATTTAATAGAATTAAAATATTTATGTCCGATTATACCATACATATTCGATGTAAAAGAATATAATGTAGATTATTGTAATACGATATTAAATGATTTTAAAGAATATAAAAGAAATTGGGGTTTAAGTTTTCATAATAATTGTATTAATGCTTTTAATATGTTTTACAAACATTATGAATATTATAAGGAAGGTCTTACAGATATTAAACCATATTTACTAATAAGTTTAACAAAAGATATTTTAAATGATGGAAGATATAAAAATATAAGATTGAATTACGATTATAAAGATTTTGAAAAATATGAAGAAATTATTAACAGTATAGCTTATGTTGTTAAAAAATGTGATATGGGGTATGATTTTTCAAAAATTGATTATATATCTTTAACCGATAAAAAAATGAGCTTGGCGGATTTAATTCAATCTATTGGACGTGGATTGCGCCCAGATAAATTGGGAGAAAATGGTACAAATCTACTAAAACAACTATATTTAATGATACCAAATTATATCGACGAAGATGAAGTTGATAATTATGATAGTATAATAAGTGTTATGCAATATTTACAATATGACATTGGTTTGGAATGGAAAGATTTTAAATTTAAGAGATCAACTGATAAAAAAATTAAAACAAAAAATAGTAATAACGAATATGATGGTGAAAAAGTAATTAAATCAAAAATTTTAGAAGCAATTAAATTAAAAAAAATTGATTGGAATACAAAAAAAATGATGATATATTGTAAGAATAATAATATACATAGCAACCCACAATATTACGAATACAAAGATAAATATCCTTTAATATTACCGGATATTATTCCAAATGGGTTTAATTGGTGTGATACATATTGTAAACACAATTATTATAATAAAATTGAATGTATTGAAAAGATAAAAAATATTATGGAATCTAATGCAGAATTAGATGAGATAGAAGATCATGATGAAATATTAGATATATTAAATGGAATTGATACTAAAATTCCCAGCATATGTCTATGGTCATTTTATGGAGGTAATCAAAGTGACTATTTAGTATTTAATTAACAATATGAATGAATAATGTCTTTTGTTAAATTTTTAAGATCATTAATATAATTTTTTTCTGATTCAATTTTATCATCAATTGAATTAATAAAACTTTCCTTTTCTTTATAAATTTGAATACATTGTTCTTGTATTTCTGGTGATGGGATTAGAATTTTCATATTCATTAATTCTTTCATATCAATATTTCCATTATTTGTAGCATATTTGGCCATTTTTTGTATTTTCAACTGTTCAGATAGTAATAAATAATAATAATAATTTATATTAATATCTATTTTTGGTATTAATTGAAATACTGCAATATTGGCAGCACATTTTCCATTTACCAAAAATACTTTACCAATTCCATAATTATAACTTAATGGTTTCGCAGATGAACCGCCTGATTTAACAATTAATAAATATTCATCACCATCAAAATTGTAATTATTATGTGTTCCACTAGGATTATTAAATGATGCTTTATAAAATGGATATTCGCCAGTATTTGTAATATCTCCAGAATTTGTTTTTCCATTTCCATTCAATATTAGTACATCACCCAATTTCTTAATTTCTGCATCTTTGAGTAATTCTTTAATTTCTGATTTACGACTATATTTTTTAAATCTTTCTTTTTCTATTTTGAGTTGTTTAATACGAGTTTCAATAGATTTAATATTGGTTTCAATTATAGACAATTCTTCAACAATCTTTTCTTGAATTTCAATAGATGGTAGAGGGATTTCTATATTAAATAGTCTTTCTTTTGTTATTGATTTTTTATCTAAACCTCTAAATTCCTTCTGTAATTTATCAATATTAAACATTAAATATATATGTATAAATCTTGTTAACACATTTGTATTTTTAGATTTGAAATGAAATGTAGAATTTCCTACATTATATTTACCATTGATGTAATATATTTTACATTTACCAGAACCATTGGTTGAATTAATAATCACTCCCTCTCCATCATAATCATATGTATTTAAATATAAATGTCCTAATATTGAACAATAATATAAAGGATATTCTCCAACTTCTAATCCTAATTTACTATTCTTTTTTTCTCCTGATATTATTTCACATATTTCACCTAATTTAACCATAGGGACTTCAAAATTAGTTTCTTCCTCAACTAGATATGCTGACATATCAAGAGAATAATTAGTTGATTTTAAATCTTCTTCAGTAATTGTAAATAATTCCTTGATAACATTACATTCTTTTGTTGTATCAAAGTATTGAATATTTTCGGTTTTACCATTTTTAGTAAATACAAGAACATTTGTTTTAACTCCTGCATGTTCAAATGTTCCTTGTGGCATTTTAATAATCATTTTAAGATTAACATTAGTTAATAACCATTTTCTAAAAGTCTTAGACCATTGTGAATTGCCATCAAATATTTCTCCATCTGGTAAAATAATAATACCTAATCCATTATCTTCAAGTTTATAGACGAAATGTTGGGTAAATAAACATGCTCCATTATTAGTTTCAATTGGATAAATTTCTTTGAATATATTTTTATATTTTTCTTCATCTTCTTTTTTGTCTTCATTAGTATCATATTTTTTCTTTTCAGTATGGAATTTAACAAATGTTTCGATTTCTCCATCAAATGTTTGCTTACTTGCTCCTTTACCGGTTGTATATTTTTTATATTTAATAGATGTTCCAAATGGTGGATTCGCTAAACCAATAATATGCTTCTTAAAGATATTATCACTTTCACTCAAACTATTACAACTTTCTAGATTTTTAAGAATCTTTCCAGATGTTAAATATAAACTTACAAAGGCAAATTTGATTGTATCTGGTGATAATTCACATCCATAAATATTCTCAGCATTCATAGTAAATAGATTGAAAAATCTTGTCAAAAATCCAGCAGTTCCCATAGTAGGATCAAAAATACTTGTATCATCTGACATTCTTTCATTGATTAACTGCTTGATTGAATCAAACTCATAAATCATATTTAATGCATGTCTTGGAGTATTAAATCCACCAAAATCTTTTGCCTCCTTTTTACCAGCATATTTTCTGAATAATTCATGGATATCACCGCACGAACAAGCAAAACCATCTTTAAAATCCTTATCAACTTTTAGATTACTAAATTCTTGAATCATATAAATAAATGTTTTATCTCCTTTACCACTTTTGTTAAATTCAAATGTCCCATCTCCTTCTTTAAAAATATCAGGAAGAATTTTACTAATACAATTTTGAATGAATAATTTAAATTTATTTAATGGATTATCTTCTTTAATAATTGTTTTAATATCCGATACAAATTTTTTATATAATTCTTTATTTTTTTTAGATAAATTTAATTTATCAATTTCTTCACAAAATTCTTCTGAAGCAAAATAATCTTTTAGTATAATCATAGGTAATACTTTCATCATATCTCTCATAGCAGTAATACCATTAATCTGATTATTCGAAAACATAAAATTGTGAACATTATCAATAATTTTTTGTAATTTACTAAATTGTTCTTTATATTTTGAATTGTCATTATCATTAGTCGATAATTCCCAAACAACTTCATTTGATGGTTTGTATTTTTGACATTCCATTGTATTTTCTTCTTTTTGTTGTACTTTATCTATAACTGTTTTAACAATTGATCGTTCTTTTATAATTTGTTCAATTAATTTATTTTGATTTTCAAATTTATTTGTATCGTCTAAATATTCCGGATAATCAATTAAAATATCATCCATTGTTTTCATTCGTAAATTTAATCGAGTGATTTCACAATTCTTTTTGTGAATACTTGATTTATGATGGTTATTAATGTGACTTATTTGACATGGTCCTGTTCCACTTGTATTTTCATCAATCATTTTACAAATTGAGCAAGTATATGTTGTTTCTGTTTTTGATGGCATATTATTAGTTATAATAATATATATTATTTTATTTTTAAGTATTTAATTTAACTAATTAAATGTTAAATTCAAATTCAAATTTAAATGTAATTATTTTTTAACCGTTTTTTTATTTTTAGGGGTTTTGAAAAAATCCTTGGGTATTGATGGTGTTTTATCTTCTTCATTTTTCTTTAATATATCATCATTTATTATAGATTCAATTAATTTTATTTCATCATTTGTAAGATCAAAATATTTATATATATTATTAATATCTACATCTAGATTAAAACAATAATCTGCAACATTTTGATTATTATAACTAGAATATTTTAATATACTATATATAAATCTATATAGTTTTGAATTATATAATTTTATCAAATATAAACCTTCTGCTTTAGATTTAACTTCATAATATAATATATTATCACCAACTCCATTATTTCCATCATCATATGTAGGATTTAAATAACCAGATCTAAAAAGTAAAATTTTTTTAATATCTTGCGTAGGTAATTTTTTATTGAAATATCTAATATCAGGTAATCCTGTATCTTTTTTAATAAATGTAATAACTGGATATTTATATTCTTCTGTTTTATTTTCTGGTAATGGATTAGATGCTGGTCTCTTAATATTATCTTTTCTTATAAATATTTTTTTATTATCCCAATTTAATACTTTATTTAATATTGATATACTTTCTTTATTAATTAATTTTGGCAATATTTTCATATTATCATTTAAAAATAATCTAGATGAATATATATTTTTATTATATTGACATATTATTTTAGTATCATGTTTGATAATATCATTTTTAATTATATAATATGAAAATTCAGAATTTATATTTTTAAAATATTTTTTACATTCATTTATATTCAAATATATAAATTGTTTATGAATCATTTCTTTATATTCTTTAACATTACCCCCCATCCAACTTGATGGTGTAATAAATACTAAATAACCTCCATTATTTAATATTACAAATGATTTACTAATAAATGTTGTCCATAAATTCCCAGAACCATGTATTGATATGCCTTTATTATTTTTTTTTTGGAATGGTGGATTCCCAAAAACGACATCAAATTTATCAATATTTTTTCCAATAAAATCTTTGGGCGAAAAATCAAGAAAACTTTTAGTAATAATATTTGGTTTAGATTTTGGATCAATCATATTAAATATTTTTTCACACACTTTTGAATTCACTGGATTTAATTCAACCATGTAAAGCATATCTTCTATTATATGTTTACTAAGTGATTTGCTAGAATATTTTGATGAGTCATAATCATCTTTTAAACTTTCCATTAATTTGTAATAAACAACAACAGGGAAATTGCCTATACCATTTGCTGGATCTAACCATTTTAATTGTGGATTTTTCCATACTTCATCCGGTATTTTATCTAACATCTCACAAACTAACTCGATAGGTGTAAATACTTCGCCATATAAATTCTTTTCTTCCTTTCTAACAGTCAATCTATCTCTAATAATTGACAATACATTTGATTTTATGCAATGATTTGTTTTCATGCTCTCTAAACTATCATTCATTTCATTTATCATCAATATGCTAATATCATATATATTTAAAAATTGAGTATTTTCTGTAAGATTATTAAATATTTTTTTAATATCGTTTTTAAAATCATAAAATTTTTTATTTATTTCTTTCTCACTTTTATTTGTATTTTCTAAAATTAAATTTAATAAATGACAATTTAATACATCTTTATTTTCAAAATTACTTTTACATAATAATGATATATTTGTTATCTTTTCATTTATGAAATTATCTAATTTTTCTTTTATATTTTCGACTTCTATATTTTTAATATTTTCTTCATTAAATAATATAAATAATGTAATGTAATCATTTATAAATAATATAACTTCATTTTCTTTATATTTAATATTTAATTCTTTTCCTTTTGATTTTTTTACATATTCAATATTATATTTAGATAATATTAAATAAAATTGTTCAATATATTTTTTATTATTTTTATCTTTAAATATATCTTGTAGTTTATTTATTTTAAGTTTATTAACAAAATCAGTTTTATTATTTAATGAAAATTTTTCCAATAGCTTGTCATACATATTTTTATAATTATCATTCTTATGATTACTTAGTCCATCTAAATCATATAATATCAAAAAATCATTGAAATCATTCATTTGTTTATCTATACTTTTTTTTACTTTACCTTGATTTTGATAATTATATAAATCATACATAAAATTTACATTCCGTTCATGATTCATATCTATAAATATACCCTTGTATTTACCAATCCTTTCAGTTAATACTCTAAACATACTTTGATATATAGTATCAACCGATGATATGGGATCAAAATGTAATGCTACATCAACACAGGGTAAACTAATTCCCAATCTTATCATTTTTCCAGTTAATATAATAACACTTTTCCCATGTTCTTTTGCACATGCTTCTTGTGCCAAAATACAATTTTTAACACCCATCTTATGTTCGCTACATATAGTAGATACACAACCATATTTATTTGTATTAGTTACGCTTGCATCATTCCATTTAACTTCTTTTGATGATATAAAATCTATTTTAGTTTTATCGAAACCAACTTTATGTAATATAATTACACAAAAATGATCTCTAAACTCTTTCATATCCATCATACTTTCTACAATATGTTTACACATGTAAGCGAATGGTTTTCCTTCTTCGCATTTATCATTTTTTAATACAGTTGGTAAAAACCATAGCTGTGTATGTATATCTGCCCCTACACGTATACCTTGTTTATATAATATATTACGATATATATCTGTAAATATATAGTTTAACAAAGATTTTATTGGTCCTTTATCATGTTTATTTTTCATTAATGGTTTAAAAATACCATCAATATCTAAATTATTGTTATACCATAATTTATTTTCGGTTGATATATTTTTGTCTATATTAATAACAACTAAATTTGGATATATCGAATAATCATCAGATAATTCTTTATATGTGCCACCATATTCAATATATTCATCTATAAGTTTTTTGAATATTTTAGATTTTAATAATCCATCATCTTCTACTTTTATTTTATCTAATATATATTCTACATCTTCATTATCTTTTATTTTTTTCATATATTGTATATTTTCATATGACCAATTAACTATCTTTATTGGTATATCTGATTTATTCATATATCTTAAATACGGTTTTGCAAATGTTGCTGTAACCATTATAAATGCTTTATATGGCATTTTAAAAACAAATTCATTTAAAATATCCTCTTGTTTTTCGCCCCCAGAACCTTGATGTATTTCATCGAAAAATATTAATTTATTTTCATCTTTTAAAATATTTGTTATATCTTCTGGTATTTCGTCTTTAATACGTAATCTTGCCCATTCTTGACTATATAATACTATTTTTTTTTCTTTGCCTTCATTATATTTTTTTTTGGTTTGTAAATCATATATTTCATAATCTATAAAATCATCATATTTTAAAAATAAATCATTTATAAATTGTTCCTTCGTTTCTGTAATTGCACCTAAAAATAATAATACATATTTAGGTTTATATTTGCTTATCAATCCTCCAATCATATAAGATTTACCACTTCTAGGGACAGCACCCCAAATAAAATTTTTTGATTTTTTATTTATTTGTTCGAATGTATAATTTATAAAGTATTTTTGGTGTAATCTAGGGTACAATATTTTCATATTACTAGTAATATCATCTACACTTGGGTTAATTTCTTTATTTTTCAATTTTTCTAATAATCTTTTATAATATTTTTGGAGATCATTAATACCATATATACCAGTTACTAATTGTGCAACGTATTTACCCGTCCTTTCATATTTTTTTATAACTGTTTCCTTGTCATTTACTAATAATAATATGTTTGATTTAATATTTTGAGCTTCTGTTCTTATTTTATCAACATCATAACTACCCACATCTTTTTCTATTTGAAAATATTTTACCGAACACATATATCTATCATACTCTTGCGTAGATTTTGATGTACAGTATGGATATTTTATCATTTCATCGCCACAATTAAATTCATTGTCTGGTTTATCGTCGGGTTTATCATCTGTACTGTTTATTTTAAAATAAATATCTGCTATACCACCCTTATTGCCTTCATTGACTTTGCCATCTAATATTTGTCTATATTTTAAAGGTTCGGGATTTTCTATGCTCTTGTAAAATATCCTATTAGTTGTATTATCTAAATCATCTAATCTATATAAAAAAACAAGTATCCATAAAGCTTCATAAACAGTATTTACAGTTGTTTTACCTTCATTTAAAACTGCAAATAATTCTAAAAAATCTTGAACCTTTTCTTTATTCTCTCTTTTTATAATTTTAAGAAGTTCTCTTAGTGTAATACGTCCTTTATATTCTTCTTTTACATATCTGCTTTTACATCTTTTTTTAATTTTATTTATAGTATTTATTTTATCTTGTATTTCTTTTTGTTTAATTTCTAATCGTTTTAAATCACAATTTGGCGTATTTATTACATAACTACTTAAATTTGGTGTATTTATTTCATAGTCTTTACTTTTAGGAATAGGTGTATATTTATTTAATGTTTTTTTACTAGAAGAAGACATATATACTATAAAAGATAAAATAATATTTTTTTTTATTCTATTTTCACTATATTTCCACCTGTTTTCCACCTGTTTTCCAATTGTAATTTGAAAATTTAAATAATTATGTGTAGTATCTTAAAAACTTGTAGAATTCTATCAACTTCAACCAACACTTATAAACTCTCATAATCATGGGTATAACCGAAAACTTCGATGAGTTTGTTGCTATATACCGTCACAAAAAAAAGGATATTGATATTAACAAAGCATTGGTACAGATTCTGGAAACAGAAAGCATCAAAACAAAACAAGACTTAGAGAAGTTTTGCAAAAAAGACCGTAGCATACTTTATAACCGAGTCCAAAGCATTTCACATACTCATTGGAAAATACTAAAAGATCCTCGAGCATCAATACGTGCAAAATATGAAACTATTTTGAAAGGATACAAAATACATGATAAAAGGATAAAGTATCCCACAACTAATCCCACAATGTGATTCAGATGATATAACAAAACCTTAAAAAAATAAACATAATAAACATAATAATTTTTTATCTGTTTTCCCATTGTAATTTGAAATTTTTAATATTTTTTGTAGTATTATAAAAAGAATACAGCACATCGCCTAAAACTTCCAAACAAAATGACCAACTTTGTAACCTACTCCAAGAAAATCGCCATCATTCGCAATCTCAAGAAGTCCATGATGGCAACAAAGATTCAAAAGACATGGCGCATGCACCAGATTGACAAAGATGCACAAATTGAACGACTCGATGCAAAAATCAACAAATACGAAAACAAAGGATTCACAGATGAAAAAAATTTTGCAAATGATGTCAAAAAAACAATGAAGCGAGTGTATTTTGAAAACAGGAGTATTGTAAAACACATTGATGATATTTACAATGAAATGACGGATATGAATGATGGCACAGAAAAAGATATTAATGGATTTACGCGCACAATGGCTAAATGGTTCGCCACACTTGGAAAAAATGAACAGTTCTTTGATGGTTATGTAAACAAATATGTTGATATGCCATCATCGAAAAAATGGAATGATTATCTTGAAGAAATGATTAAAATGCTTGAAAACGGCAATTCTGTAACATTGTGGGCAAATCTTGGAGAGTATAAGATTGTTTATCCCTATAAGAAGTATATTGTAAAAGATTTCAAAAAATACTGGAATATTTATGAATTGAACAGAGAAAGGGAACAAAATATGATAATTGATATGTGCATTAGTGACAATGATATCATGATTCATGACAGAAATATTAGAGATATTATTGATGATATGTATCAGAAAATTCAAAAATAAACATTAAAAATAAACATTAAAATAAACATTAAAAAATAAAACGACAAAAAAAAATATAATATAAATATTTTTTATTTAAATTCTAGGTCTATCAATACTTCTTCTATTAGTTCTAACTAATGATTGCCCCAAATCACTATGCTGT
>Ga0307488_10004265_pt1 | contig 11932 bp, 7 predicted proteins | sample SB02metaG_FD_202248 | JGI IMG/M metagenome (GOLD analysis project Ga0307488, IMG submission 202248) | Sea-ice brine microbial communities from Beaufort Sea near Barrow, Alaska, United States - SB 0.2 | ecosystem: Environmental > Aquatic > Marine > Coastal | place: USA: Alaska | collected 2017-05-06
GCCAGGGTGTTTTTTTAACGGGCTGTCTTTGTAATTCCCATTGCAAACTTATTGTAGCTTGCCAGCTCAGGGTATATTGTTTTCCTGTCTATTAACTACACTCAAATACTCAAATACTCAAATACTTAAATACTTAACGTGAGAATAGCGATATGAATGAGCCATTAGAAGCTGAATCCCCGGCGGGGCCTCCCTGGATACAACCAGCCATACAACAACAAATAACCTGGCGTGATGGCGATATTGTCATTTCGGTTCCAGCCAAAAGCGGCACCACGTGGACAATGAATATTGTCCACCAGTTACTTACTGGTGGTACGGCGGATTTTCAAGACGTCTACGCTGAAGTACCATGGATTGAATTTCTGGGCCACCCGGAGCAACCCTTTAAGGAAGTGCTGGATCGATTGGAGGGGATGCCAATTGATACCAGGCGGGCCTTCAAGACCCATTCTGCACCACCGGATGTGCCGTTTCAAAATGAGGCGACCGGCAAAGATGTCAAATACATAGTGGTGTTTCGTAATCCCGAAGAGGCATTGGTATCTTTTAGACCATTTATCGGCCAGCACACCGATGCCTGGTTTGATCTTTGGCAGGTGCCAAAAGAGGCTCTATATCGTGCGGATTTTCCGTCTTTCTATTCAGACGTAATTGATGCCAATGGCATGCAGGGCATGTTTTTTGGCTTTCTGGCAGCCTGGTGGTCGCTGCGTCACTCTCCTAACGTGCTGTTCTTGCATTTCTCAGATATGAAACAGGATCACGAAGCTGCGATCAGGAAGATTGCCAGCTTTGTGGGCATTGAACCGACCCCGAAGCAGTGGCCAGCGATCCTGGAATACACCTCTTTTCAATGGATGAAACAGCATGAGGATAAATTTGAGGCAAGCTCGGCAGGCAAGATCCCTATCCTGCAAAGTGGTGCCATGATCCGCAAAGGTCTGTCCGGGCAGGCTAGCACCGACGGCATGACCGATGATATTGCCCGTCACCTTCGCCACGAGGGGGAGCAGATCTTTTCCGATAAGGCCGCGCTGAACTGGTATTACCAAGGTGGTGACTTACCCGGAAGTTGAGTATATAAAAGGGGACCGATCCAAATAAATTGAGGGCTATAGTTAAGATCATTCCCCAAAATATTTCATTCTGATAGTCAATAAGGCTATGGTTTTGGGGACTGAACGATTTGTCATAGCCCTTCAAGCTCATGCAGGAAAAGAGTAAAGGAAAACAGGGCAGTCCAATGGCCCTTGGCAGATAAATCGGGCTCATTTGGATCAGCCCCCTTTTATTTACACGCTTTATCGTTAGATAGTATTTTCTATTTTTCAGACTAAAAAACGGAAGATTAACAGTATGACAAGTCCGACATGAACAGTGCATTATTACTGTGGGGGGTGGTGTTTAGTTCCATTGGCCTGGGGTATTTTGTCTATGGCAAAAAACAAGAAAATCCACTTGTGCGATATACCGGTGTGGCGTTGATGTTATTCCCGTATTTTATCGACAGCTCTACCTTGCTGGTAATGGTTGGATTGGCGCTTATGGCTTTGCCAGAAGTGGCTAGTCGGTACTTCTGAACAGACAAAAACACCTTTGAACCGCCAAAGAAACTAATGTATTACGACCCCTTTTTCATTTTTTTCAAAATAGCCTCAAATTCTTTAATCGGGAGCGGTTTGCTAAATAAATACCCTTGATAATGCAAGCAGCCGTTATCCAGCAGAAACTGATGTTGTTCAGGGGTCTCCACACCCTCAGCGATGACGTTTATACCCAGATTCGATGCCATGGTGATAACAGTGCGCACAATGGCACTGTCACTGCTGTCGGTGGCAATATCACGTACAAATGAGCGGTCTATTTTCAATTGCTCTAGCGGTAGCATTTTCAGATATTGCAAAGATGAATAGCCGGTACCAAAGTCATCTAATGAGAAACGAATGCCTATCTTGTTTAGCGCATTCATTTTGCCAATGATGTCATTGATGTTTTTAACCAGCATACTCTCTGTAAGCTCTAGTTTGAGTCGCGCTGGGTTAGTGCCTTGGCGTTTTAGGGTGGCCAGCACTTGCTCCACAAAATCAGCTTGATGTAATTGCTTGGCACTCACATTGACGGCAAGCACGATATTGCTGGCCAGAGGGTCTTGCTGCCATGTTTTGAGTTGCTTACAAACCGTATCTAGCACCCATTGGCCAATAGGCAGAATTAACCCTGTTTCTTCTGCCAACGGAATAAAGTCCAGAGGGGGAATAGTGCCTCGTTCTGGATGCTGCCACCTAATTAAGACCTCTGCACCTAAAGATTGGCCGGTGCGGTCTACTTGTATTTGATAGTGTAATTGGAATTGCTGTTGTTTAATGGCTTGGTGTAGCTCATTTTCAAGATCAACACGGGCAATGATAGATTTTTGCATCGTTTGGTCAAAAAAGCGAAGGGCATTACCGCCTTTGGCCTTAGATTGATACATGGCAATATCTGCTTGTTTTAACAATTCCTCTACCGTTAGTTCATGGCCAATGAACAATGTAGCGCCCATGCTGGGGGTGCTATGATAAACACTTGTGCTAAGTTTATAAGGTTGGTTGAGTGAGAGGCTGATTTTTGCAGCGATATCTTTAGTTTGGGCTGCCGCTTTAATGGCATCTGCGCTGAGCTTTTCCAAGAGCACGACAAACTCATCCCCCCCAAAACGGGCCACGGTATCGCTTTCTCGCAAACATGCACTTAGGCGTGCTGCAACCTGTTGCAACAGCAAATCACCAATATCATGTCCCAGCGTGTCATTCAGGTTTTTGAACTGATCCAGGTCGAGAAACAATAGAGCGCCTCGCTGACCACTATGGGCACTGACGGCTAAAGCTTGATTGAGCCTGTCAATAAAAAGACGGCGGTTAGGTAACTGCGTGAGCAGGTCATAGAAAGCCAGCCTCTCGATTTCATCTGATGCCGCTTTACTCAACGTAATATCAGTGAATGTTGTTACGTAGTTAGTGACCATTCCTTTAGGGTTTTTAACGGCCGTAATGTGGAGATATTCTGGATAGACTTCGCCATTCTTGCGACGGGCCAAGATTTCACCTTTCCACATACCCGTGCTGTTGATGATATCCCACATGGTGGCGTAGAACGCTTTACTTTGCATGCCAGAGCTAAGCAGATGAGGTGACTTACCGACGGCATCTTCTGCGCTATAACCTGTAATGCTCGTAAATGCATGGTTTACTCGAAGAATGATATTGCTGGCATCAGTCACCATCACGCCTTCTTGAGATTCGAAAACGGTGGCAGCAATGGTGAGTTCTTTATTGGCTATGGCCAGTTCGTCAGCCCGCTTCTCTTTCTCGTTATTTTGAAAGCTGAGTTCTTTATTGGCAATGGCCAGCTCGGCAGCGCGCTTCTCTTTCTCATGATTTTGAAAGCTGAGTTCTTTATTTGCAATGGCCAGCTCGGCAGCGCGCTTCTCTTTCTCATGATTTTGAAAGCTGAGTTTTTTATTGGCGATGGCCAGCTCGGCAGCGCGCTTCTCTTTCTCGTTATTTTGAAAGCTGAGTTCTTTATTGGCGATGACCAGCTCGGTAGCGCGCTTCTCTTTCTCATGATTTTGAAAGCTGAGTTCTTTATTGGCGATGACCAGCTCGGCAGCTCGCTTCTCTTTCTCGTTATTTTGAAAGCTGAGTTCTTTATTGGCGATGACCAGCTCGGCAGCCCGCTTCTCTTTCTCGGCATTTTGTAAGTTGAGCTCTTTATTGGCGATGACGAGATCGGCAGCAAGATTGTTGATGACGAGTTCGGCAGCAAGTTTATCTTTTTTGAGATTTTGCAAAGATTTATCATTTTCAGCAACAACGTCTGTCGTTGCTGGTTTCTCGGTCATACTAGCTACAGCGTCTTTGGCAGCATCGATGACGAGTTGGGCAGGAAGTTTCTCTTTCTTAAAATTTTGCAGAGATTTATCTTTTTCATCCACAACAACGTCTGTCTTTGGTTGTTTCTGGGTCATACTAGCTTCACTGTCTTCGTGCGATTGATAAAGTTTATCCTGAAAATTCCAAGATATAAAGGGGCGATGACAAAGGGAAATTAAAGTGGCGGATTACCCGCAAAAAACCACTTTACTGTGACCTTTTTTTTCCCTTAATAATAACGACTATGAGCCCAAGGTCTTATATTCCTATTTTGTCGACAGTTTTATAGTGAGTACAATATTTCAAATAAAGAGATAAAAAATATGGACTACGCCACTAATCACGAAAACTCAACGAATTCGCCACATACGTACTGGAAAGAGCAAGCAGAACTGGTTGCCTGGTATAAAAAGCCAGAAACGATATTGTCGACAAATAGTGAGGGTTGGCATGACTGGTATGCCGACGGTGAGCTCAATACCAGTTATCTTGCCCTCGATTACCATATTGAACAAGGTCGTGGCGAACAGGTAGCACTTATTTACGACTCGCCTGTCACCGAACAAAAACAAAAATTCACTTATAATGAGCTTACCGAGCAGGTTGCCAAATTTGCTGATGTATTACGTTCTCAACAGGTTGGAAAAGGCGATCGGGTGCTTATTTATATGCCAATGATCCCCCAAGCGGTAATAGCGATGCTCGCTTGCGCTCGGTTAGGTGCCATTCATTCAGTTGTTTTTGGTGGTTTTGCCGCCCATGAACTGGCCGTACGTATTGATGATGCCCAGCCTAAAGTGCTTGTCAGTGCCAGTTGTGGTGTGGAAATTCAAAAAGTGGTTCCTTATAAACCGCTAATCGATCAAGCCATTAATAGTGCGCATTTCAAACCCAGTAATTGCATTATTTTTCAAAGAGATATAATCGAAGCAAATTTACAGGAAGGTCGCGACCACAGCTGGCAAGCGTTAATGGCAACGGCGGTTCCTGTGCCGCCAACGGCGGTAAAAAGTACCGACCCGCTTTATATTCTCTATACCTCAGGGACCACCGGAAAACCTAAAGGGGTGGTGCGTGACAATGGTGGCCACGCTGTTGCCATGCTTTATAGCATGAAGCATGTGTATGGTATGGAACTGGGTGATGTATTTTGGGCTGCCTCAGATGTAGGTTGGGTAGTGGGTCATTCCTATATCGTTTATGGGCCGTTACTGGCGGGTTGTAGCACAATATTATATGAAGGTAAGCCTGTCAGAACCCCTGATGCCGGTGCTTTTTGGCGGGTGTGTGAAGAATATAAGGTTAAGGCCCTTTTCAGTGCACCCACCGCTTTTAGAGCGATCGCCAAAGAAGACCCCGAGGCCGAACTGATGAAAGCCTATGATATGTCTTCATTAGAGCGTTTATATTTAGCCGGTGAGCGTTTAGACCCGGCAACCTATTATTGGTTAAAAGACAAAACCCAACTACCTGTTATCGATCACTGGTGGCAAACCGAAACGGGCTGGCCAATTGCCAGTATTCCATTAGATATCAGGGCGCAAGCAACTAAAGCAGGCTCTACGGGATTTCCCGTACCGGGCTACCAAGTTGAAATTTTAGATGCCCACGGCAAACCCCTTGCGCCTAATCAACAGGGCTGTGTTGCCATTAAACTGCCGTTGCCCCCAGGATGTTTAGCGGCAATATGGCAAAATCCAGCGCGTTTTAAAGCCGGTTATCTGGCAACTCATTCGGGGTATTATGTTACCGGTGATGGGGGGTATTATGATGATGACGGTTATTTATTTATCATGGGTAGAACCGATGATGTTATCAATGTTGCAGGGCATAGACTTTCTACCGGCGAAATGGAAGAAATCTTAGCCGATCACCCGGCGGTTGCTGAATGTGCGGTAATAGGTATTCATGACAAACTTAAAGGACAAGTGCCATTAGGGCTTGTGGTGGTCAAAAACGGTATTAGCCAAACAAATGAAGAGCTAGTCGCTGAACTAAAAGCAAGGGTTAGAGCAGAAATTGGCGGCATTGCTGCACTGAAAAATGTATTCGTTGTGCAAAGACTGCCTAAAACCCGATCGGGTAAAATTCTCAGAAAAACCCTGCGCCAAATGATTGATGGTGAGGAGGTTGTGATCCCATCAACCATTGAAGATCCCGATGTGTTAACTGAACTTGCTTCTATATTGAACACCGTAAATGATTGAGTACTGCCTGGGATAGCCCTTTTTCCTTGATTATGGCGCAACAACCATGGATTGAATATAAGCACTCAAATACTTGATATCGTCATCGTTGAGGTTTTTAACCGTCTTTCTCATGACGTTATCAAGGGTTTTGTCTGTTGTTCGCTTTCCTGTTTTATAGGCCTGTAAGGTCATTCGAACATATCGGGCATGTTGTGCCCCCAGTTTGGGGATTGACTGCTGGCTGTCGCCGTCTCCTGATGCGCCATGGCAAGATTGACAGGCCACAATACCTCTGGCTTTATCACCTTGTTGATACAATACGCGGCCTTTGTCTGCCCACAACCTATCTTCGGCAGCACTGTGTTTTAAGGTGTCTATGGAGGGATCGAAAGGCAGGGCTGTTGTTTGGGTTTGCCGGGAAAAATAGAAGGCTATCTGATTGATTTCATCAGCGTTGTAATCTTGTAACGTGTTTGCCATCTCTTTTGTATATCGACGGTCGGATTTAAAATGATTGAGCTGGGTGCGCAAATACTGATAATTTTGTCCTGCAAGGGTGGGGGATTGTTTGTCGTATTTGTCGGTTATTGGCGGGTTGCCCGTTTCGCCATGGCATTGAGCGCAGGAGTAGTGGCCATTTTCACGAACACCGGTGATCAATGATTTGGCATCCGTTGGCTGTTTTGAGTTGATGTCATTTGCCAGAGTATAGGTAAGGGTTTGGGTATAAGTACCATCACTGTTTTTGAACGATATCAATTCACCTGAGATATGCTGATATTCACCTGTTCCGCCAACAATGGCAATAGCTGAACTTCCCTGATCAAACTCCCGGCCTGCTACTTCGATAGTGCCGTTTATCAACGTCAGGGTCCATTGACATTGAGAACTGTTGCCTACCTGGGTACGAATGCACACACCGCTGTTATCGCCAATCTTGTTTCGGCCTGCATCCAGCAAGGGTTGGTCAAACAGCCATTGATCGCCAATGGTATCACCGGGTTTGCCTAAATCCAGTCCAACTGCCGGTGATGTTTTTGCATCAGCAATAGTGAGCAGGGTTTTCGATTTGATAATGTCAGCAGCGCTGGCCATTGAAGCGCCACCGAGCAAAATGATGCAAGCCATTAGTGTCTTTTTCATCAGGACTATCTCATTGTTATGGTGTGATGTCTGCAGCCGTCAAGCCCTGTTCAAAATGGACTTTTTTTGTCAAAAGCCGTTCTTCAGGATCTTAAGGGGAGCCGCACCAGAAAACCGGTTCAGGTCGTGCAATATATCACCAAATTGCACAACCTGAACCCATTCATGGGTGCCTGCTGTCGCTTTGCCGACGCTCAATCCAGTTAATTTGGTTCTTCCCGCTTTTATTCTTTAGCCCGTAAAAATTGCGGCTATACCTTTTAATTCGATTCATTGCCCGAAATATTGCGATTAATTGCTACATCCTTCATATTGAATTACTTATTCATTATTCGAGTATGTGATGAGGACTTTGTTGATACGGTTGGGGGTTGCCACCCTATTCCTTGGATTGGTGTTGATTGCTTATATTTATGTCATCAGCGGTTGGATGATGCAGGAAAAATATCCTGCACATGATAGGTCTTTTATAGTATCTCCTGACTCGAATGTGCAGGAAGGAATGCGACTTGCGGCCATCAGAGGTTGCACTGATTGCCATGGTAAAACGCTGGCAGGTGGGGATTTTCATGGCCTCCATGCTCCAAATTTAACCACACTCGCCAAGCAATACTCTGATAGCGATTTAGAACGTTCTATAAGACAAGCTATTCGGCCTGATGGAACAAGCGTGTACTCAATGACTTCTGATACCTATCAATATTTATCAGATATAGATTTGAGCCATATTATTTTTTATTTGCGGTCTCTCGATCAGGTTCCAGATAACCCAAGTTCGTTTTCTGCGAGTTTCCAGTATCGAATAGGCATTATTAGAGGAGATCACCAGCCTATCGTAGACTCTATTCATACTAAAACGCCACCCATATCAACGCCTGGCAATGATGCAAAAAAACTTGGCAAATATTTGGCCTACTCTGTTTGCTCCGAATGCCACGGAGTTGACTTGAAGGGCTATGCAGGTTTTTCACCTAACTTATTAATAGCACAGGCTTATGAGCGTTCAGATTTTGAAATATTGTTGACTAAAGGAATTGGACTGGGAGATCGTGATTTAGGTTTAATGAGCCTGAGCAGTCGAGAGCGTTTTTCTCTTTTTTCGAATGATGAACTTTCCGCTTTGTTTATATACTTTCAATCTGCACAATTTCTTCAAGATATGCAATAAAAGGCGATCGATAGACATCGATAGGGTCAACACGACACTAACGTTGTTTCGCCGGTGCAGTCGCTGCTTTTCCATTTCCCTCTCAACGTTCTTTGCACTAGGCTTAATGGGGTTAGTCTCACGTAGATTTAGGAAAGAAGGTTAATAGCGTTTCTTTATCATCATTAATTATCTACGACCTAATGGCTGAATAAACGCTTGTCACCCAATGTCGTCGCCACGGTGTTAATCAATCAGTGGTATCAAGAAGCAACTTCTAATTCGGCTGATGCTTTTTTTGCTCCCCCCCTTTTACTCACATTGATCGGACTTTTCCTGCATTAAATAGGGCGCTGCACAGACGAAAATAAAAGCGGCGGCTTTATCGCCAAAGACAGTAATGTACTACGACCCCTTTTTCCCTAGACTTTTGGTCGGGTGGCTCTTATTGTTTCCATACTCGTACAGGAGTGTGATGGCACACTTGTAGGAAGCGAGAAACCACAAGGACAAAGCGATGAATCACCGATGTAGGAAGCGAGAAACCAGAAGGACAAAACGATGAATTACCGACATATCTTGATGGCAGGCTTATCCGTCCTGCTTGCAACAGGCAGCGGGGCTGCGAAAGAGGACGAAGCCCAGTCGAAACGCTTCACCGCGGATCGGGTGTTCGACATGGAATATGCTACTGATCCGCAAGTTTCTCCCGATGGTAAGACAATCGCCTATGTGCGCCATTCCATGGACAGGATGACGGACAGGGACACAGGTCATATCTGGATCTTCAACCTTGCCGATGGCGGCAACCGGCCACTGGTGACAGGCAGCGCCGGTGCTGCAACGCCGCGTTGGTCTGGGGATGGCAGCCGCCTGATCTACACGACCACGGTCGATGGTAAATCTCAAGCGCGGGTATTGTATTTGGATAGCGGGCGCAGCTTTCCGTTGGCGCAGTTTACAGAAAGTCCTTCAGAGGCGGTCTGGTCACCGGATGATAAACATATAGCCTTTAGTATGTTCGTAAAGGGTGAAAAACCAAGTTTTGCTAAGGCCCCAACCCCGCCAGAGGGCGCGAAGTGGAACGAGGGCGTGAAGGTTATCGATGATCTGACGTTCCGATTCGATGGACAGGGTTATCTCGAAGACGGCGCGACGCAAGTTTTCGTACTGCCGGTTGATGGCGGCACGCCCCGTCAGGTGACGTTTGGCGAAGCTGATATGGATTCTCCCGCCTGGCTGGACAATGACACCCTGCTCGTCAGTGGCAACAAGGCCGAAGACCGCGACATGGATCCGATTGAAAGTGAGATTTATGCAGTAGAACTGACGAACCTGTCGGTGCAGCCGCTGACCAGCCGCGATGGCCCCGATCACGCCCCGGTTGTTTCACCAGACGGCAAAACCATTGCCTATCGCGGCTTTGACGACAAGACGCTGTCTTACCAGCAGGACGATCTGTATCTGATGAACGCCGATGGTACGAATATGCGCCCACTGGCTGGCGACTTCCCGGGTTCAATTGGCCAGACTGTGTGGGCACCAAATGGCGAAAGTCTGCTGGTTCTATCGGAAGATCATGGCGTGCTGAGCCTATTTAATGTCGATCTAAATGGCAAGGTTGCACAAGTTTTGACGGGTATTGGCGGCGGTTCCATTGGTCGGCCCTATGCTGCCGGTAGTTTCTCGGTCAGCAGCAGCAAGAAACCCATGATCGCCTATACGCAAGGCTTCACGGATCGCCCGGCAGAAGTAGGTGTAGTCGGCATGTCCGGAAAAAATGCGCAGGTATTGACTCAACTCAATGACGACGTATTACCCTACCTGGACATGGCCAGAGTCGAGGAAATCAAGGTCACTTCAAGCCATGATGGAAAAGAAATTGAAGCCTGGGTTGCCTTCCCGCCGGACTTTAAGGCCGATGGCAGCTTCCCGCTAATTCTGGAAATCCACGGCGGACCCTACGCCATGTACGGGCCATTCTTCGGCAGCGAGATCCAGCGATATGCGGCAGAAGGTTATGTTACGGTTTGGTCGAACCCCCGGGGTTCAACCGGTTATGGTGAGGATTTCGCCCTCGAGATTGACCAGGCCTATCCCGGCAACGATTATGACGACCTGATGAGTGTTGTCGACGAGATGGTGGCGCGCAAATATGCCGATCCCCAGCGTCTGTTTGTGACCGGTGGTTCCGGCGGCGGCATTCTCACGGCCTGGATCGTGACCCAGACCAACCGCTTTGTGGCGGCAGCTTCCATCAAGCCGGTAATCAACTGGATGACGATGGCACTTGCGGGGGATATCGCCCAGATCGTGCGGCGTCACTGGATACGCGCCGATCCCTGGTCAAACCCACAAGCCTTCCTGAAACATTCACCGATCAGTTATATTGACAAGGTCGAGACACCCACACTGATCATGGTGGGTGAAGAAGACTATCGCACACCAGCCTGGGAGGCCGAGCAGTTCTACACGGCGCTGAAGATGCGCGGCGTCGATACCGCGCTCATTAGAGTACCGGGATCGCCCCATTATATTGCCTCACGTCCGAGCCGCCTCATCGCCAAGACGGACAACATTATGGGTTGGTTCGCCAAGTATGATCCTGCGAAGAAAGATGGGGACAATGATCCTGGCAAAGACTAGGGCGTCATATTCGACGAAAAATTAATTGTGAACACGCTGGACACCCTCACCAAGGGAGGGTGCTCTAGCACCAGTGAGTTTAACGTCCCATTCCTATCATAAAGACAAAAAAGGGGGCGCAGTGAATATCATTCTTATTCACTGCGCCCCCTTTTTTTGCTCTGTTCCAGGTTAATCTGGCCCTTAAATGTTTAAGGCCTGTAAAATTGTCTGACGAGTGTCTTTGGGATCAATTACCCCGTCAATTTCCAGTACACTTGCTACTTCTGTGGCCTGGCCTCGCTGATACTGTTCGAGCAACAATTTTTCATAAAGGGCTTGTCGCCCCTGCGGATCGGCTATGGCTTCCAGCTCTTTTTTAAAGCCCAGTTTGACTGCTCCCTCCAGCCCCATAGGGCCAAATTCACCCGTTGGCCAGGCAACCGTGTAATCGGGATTACTGGTGCTGCCACCCAATAGCGCCTGGGCGCCGAGGCCATAGCACTTGCGCAGCACCACCGCGATTAAGGGCACGTTTAACTTTGCCCCTGCAACGAACAGGGAGGCCAGACGGCGCACCGCGCCGCGTTTTTCATGCTCTGGCCCCACCATAAAGCCCGGGGTGTCACACAGTGATACCAAGGGTATAGCAAAGTTATTACACAGCTGGATAAAGTCACTGGCCTTTTCACCCGCCTCCACATCGATGGCACCGCCGAGTACTTTACAGTCACTGGCAAGCAAACCGATGGGGCGCCCTTCCAGCCGGATGAAGCCGGTGATGATGGCGCCGGCGAAAGCGGCTTTAAGTTCGATAAATGAATCACTGTCAGCCAGGATTTGGATGATCGCTCTGACATCGTAGACAAAACGCCTGTCATCGGGCAGTGCTTGCCTGAGGGCGGTTTGATCAC
>Ga0307488_10004269_pt1 | contig 11918 bp, 16 predicted proteins | sample SB02metaG_FD_202248 | JGI IMG/M metagenome (GOLD analysis project Ga0307488, IMG submission 202248) | Sea-ice brine microbial communities from Beaufort Sea near Barrow, Alaska, United States - SB 0.2 | ecosystem: Environmental > Aquatic > Marine > Coastal | place: USA: Alaska | collected...
GTCTGAAACCGAATATCGTATTTTCAAAGCGAGACTCCTATCAACGGCGCGGGCATTTGACCGTATGTAAGGTTGCATTCTTTAGGCTGACCCTGCCTCGTATGACGTTTCCCTCCACGTATTTCTTTCGCTCTGCTGCGTTTCTGGTCTCCGAAGCTGAAGGCGTGGCAGCTACACGCGCTCCAGTACTCCGTTAGTAGTGCGCCTCCTCTCGCGTGCCGTGCTTGCTGCGCATATCCGATGGGGGATCAGGGTTTTAACCCCCCCTGACGGATCTGCACAGGATGTTGACCCGTGACGGCACCCCACGCGGCTCACTCATTCTCTCACGCTGCTCTCCACACGGCGCGGCTGCCACCCACACGCGACGTCGCACCGGACCCTCCCACAACCACGCCACTGTGCGCGCTGCGCCCGTGGATTCTCATACGTCGCAGTTGTCCACCAGGCTTCCAACTGCGCTCGCATTCGAAGTTCGCAGCAGAAAGAGAAGCCAAACGAACGGCAACGGCCAAGGGCTCCCAGCGGACCTTCAGTGATTCAGCAGACGTACGAGTAGGGCCTGGCACATACCGTTCGCCATGTCGCCCAACGCGTGTGCAACCCTCGTTTCTTGCATTGAGCGGCATCCTATGACGTGCTGCCGGCCGTGTGTACCATGCTAACAACTTACCCCCACTGGTATTGCTTCACCACTCTCATTCTTGTTCGGCACCGTATATCGGTCAGGTCCTAAAGTGATGTGTCCCGAGTTGTTGGCACCCCTGTACTGTCTGAGTCGTGGACGACGTGTTGTGAGGGCCTCGCCTGAGAAGCCATCAACCCTCGCGAGGCACGGGGGCGGTGCGGCAGGACGCCGCGGCTGCCCTTGTGGGGCACGGTGCGGTGCGTACGACCTATCACGTGGCAAGGGCAATATCGGTCCGGTCCTGAGCAGAGGCGCGCAGAGTAAAGCAACATGGGCTGCTGCGGGTCCAAGCAGGGTTTGGAGGACCGGAAGATTGAGCGTACCGTCGACACCGAGGCGCGGCGAGCGACCGTGCTGGCGGCGGCGGAGGTACGGCCTGCCAGATACTGCTTGCCACGTCGTAGGATGCGACTCAGCTCAAGAGACGAGGGTTCACAATGCGTTGGTTGACGAGGCGAGCGATTACGACCGGGCAGATACTGCTCGCCACGCCGGAGGATGCCACTCAAACCAAAAACCGAGGGTTCACAGGGCGTTGGGTGACGAGGCGAGCAATGAGGGCTGAGCAGATACTGCTTGCCAAGTCGTAGCTCTAGTATGCGACTCAGCTCAAGAGACGAGGGTTCAATATGCGATGGGTGACCGGGCGAGCAGTTTCTGCCAGGCGTCATGGTGTGCCTTTAGACTCAACAAACAAATGTACATACTGCGCCGGGTGACGAGGTGAGCAGTATCTGCCACGCTCCTACCCCGTGTATGGTCACCTGGCCAATAAAGGTCACCCCAAGTGTGGTCACCTGACCAAAGCAACATGTCGACTGGCCCTGGGCGGAGGCACGCAACAAGCAGAATGAGATGCGCGGCATCAAGAACCCCAAGGCAGGGAGGCCTGACTGTTTGCTCATAATGTAACGGTGTAACCGTACACACTCGCCGCATCCTACTCCGTGGCTTGGCCACTCCTCCCGAGACTGTCGGCTTTTAGCAAACCGTTGTGACCGTACACACTTGAGAACCTCAAGGCATCGAGGCAAAGCTAGGATTGCCACGGCGTCCTGAGCATGTCCTGCTTCGTTGCAAAGTGTACCCGTACACACCCGTCGCAACCTCGCCCCCCTCCGTCGTATAGCGTACCTGTACTTACACGCTGTAACGTTCACCTCCTCTGTGTTATGGTGTGTCTGTGCGCACTCGCCGCATCATCTGTCTCGTCCTTCTCATTGAGTACCTGTAAACACTCACCACTTCCTCTGTGACACTTCTGAACGCTTCCAACGTCCAAGCTAATCAAGGAATATCGGTCAGGGAAACTGGTGTCGAAGGCCAAACCCCGTTTTTGGGCGATGCAAAGTTGAAACCGATCAAAACCCGAGTCGAAAGCGACTGCGTTTAGCCTTCGAAACTAGCAGATGATAAACCACTGTCATAGTTTGCTTTCACATTCAACTTTTGCCACTACTGCAAGGCGGCGGCGAAGCTGAGGAAGGAGATGTCGGCTCCAGAGAGAGACACGTTCGAATCGCAGCAAGGTGGGGTGATGCGGGTGGCAGAGTGACAAGATATGATTTGGTCATACTGTCCGGTTGACCGACAGGATGACAGGATGCTGTGACTTTGGGGGTCATCCTGAGGATTCTAAGGCCATATTTAGGATTCTAAGGTCATCCTCAAACCGGCAAGATGACAGGATTCATGGTCATCCTGGAGATTGATCCTCCATATCTTGTCACTCTGACGGGTTGAAACCTGGGGCTCACACACTCGTCCACTTCTCGGCTTGAATTCATCATCTTCGTGGGATGCGTTGAACCTTTTCACCACAGGTCTCAGCGCTTACAACTAACACAAGTTGAATCCCATTTTGAAACGCCTGGTTCAGCGCTCGAGACTCAAATATGATGAACTGCTTTCATTTGTTTATGTCAATTGCAACTTGCGCCACTACAGCAAGACAAACAGATGGCGCGAGACTGGGCGTCCTAGCCTAACGTGACTGTGTAGTGTGTTGAAAATCGCTTATACCTCGATGAAGTTACATTGTAGATACCAGTACCAATTCTTACTTTTGTGTAAATAAAAACAAGTGGGTCTGCTTGTTACGTCTGAATGGCATGGAACTTTTAGTTTGGAAATCCTCATATCTGGTATCCAAGTTGGTTCAGAGCTTAATCGCCTCACACTATCGTGCACCGCGCGCTCGATCCTTTCGGCTGAAACGAGTTACGCGAAACAAACAAGTGTTTTCGTTGAAATAATCTAAGAATTGGTATACTCGTACATGGTTCTCCTCCACCTCCTCCTCCTCCTCGGCCGCCGTCTCCTCCGTCACCTGCTGCTCGTCACTGCCTCCTCCTCACATCCTCTGTGTCCTCCACACCACCTTCTCCTCCTGCTCCTGCTTGCCCTCCTCCGCGTCGATGTCCTCCACTTCCATCTGATCATGCTCTGCCTCCCGCACATTTAGTGCTCGTTTCAGGGCTCCTTTGTCTCCTGCACATTTAGTGCGTCTCGTTGCAGGCCACCCCGCCGTGCGAGTGCCCCGCCGGCTTCGGCGCACTCCCCTCCAGCATCGTCGCCAGCTCCCCGTCCTGTCGGGAGGGTCATCGAGATCGAGCAATCGTCCGACATGAGGAAGTGATTTACTATCAGTGTAAATGCTCATACAGACGCACGTACTGGGTTCGTCGAGGATTATAGGTAGGAGGAGGATAATAGGGAGGAAGAGGAGGAGGAGGGGGAGGAGGATGAGGAAAGTGAGGGACAGGCTGAGTAGTAGGTGGAGGCGGAGATTGGCGTCGGTCGATCGCTTGTTCTCGACACCCCCCCTGCCTGGTGCATCTGGCGCAGGATGTCGACCCCGCCCACGAACTCGCCGTTGATGAAAATCTGCGGGATAGTGGGCCACGAGCCAAGGGCGTACACTCGTCCACATTTCGGCTCAATGTCAGCCCCTTGAGTGGGATACATGCTGGGTGTAAGGGTATACATGCTGGGAGTTATAGTGATTCAGTGACGAATAACGGCACAAGGTTGCTCTGAAAATTGGACGAGTGTAAGCCCCTGCCAGGAGCTGAACTCCTTGATGCCGTTGCGAACGTCCTCATCCGCCAGCACATTGCGGGACGCAAACTCGACGCCGTGGAAGTTGAGGATCTGACACGCCATTCAGGAGGGTCATTGAGAACAACGACTCGACCGACGTTGAATGGATGTAAAAGCACAATCGGACCGAGGGTGAAAGCTCATACGAGGGTCTAGCGACCACGAGCCGAGTCCGCGCGTCAGTTTGCGCATCCACCCTGATGGTACGCCGTGCTCTGTTTTGCGTTCGAATGCTTGTTTTCAACGCCCCCCCTGCCATGTTGCTGAAGCCGCACTGCGGCGCACCGGGGGAGCCCTTCATGTACAGCAGCACACGGTTCCCCGCGACGTCGGCGGCGATGACCTCCGCGATGGCCTGGTTGCCCTGCGCGTGCACCTTCTGCGCGAGCGAGGCGAAGCGGGATGGGGATACGTCGAGTGAGTTATACCGGGCAATCGACGGCACGCGTCGTTCACGCCAACACCGGCGTCAACCCGCGCGTTTCGGTGCTGTACTTATCCGAAAACCACTTTTGCCTATGTGAGGGGAAAACCTCGAGTCCTGCAGACACTACTCGTACACCGACAGTCGCCTCATTCGCCGTCACAAAATTATATTGTCGCGACAACGACACTTACCGGCTTGAAGTCGTCGTCGGAGTCGCCAGTCGCGAACCCGCGGAAACCTGCGGCGGCGGCGGCGGGGTTGGGAGGGTCAGCCAAGAGTGATGGGTTTATCGGAGACGAGAGGAAAACAAGATTCGCCAGAAAATGTAAAAAGGCGAAGGTGCCGTAGTGTGATACGCCGTTTGGTCGGGATGTCGGGTGTGTGCGGTGGGCGGCGGTCACGAGGGCTGGCGTCCGCGCGCGACGACGTCGCCGGAGTCTACGCCCCGCGCTCACCACACGCCCCGTCCTCCCTCGCCTCCTCCCCCTCGGCACCCTAGGGCACTACCACGCCACGTGTCGCGACGTCATCATCATTCCCGAACCCTGGCGAGCGCAACGCGAGCGCCGTTTGCGCCGTCAAGCGCACGAATTGGACGAAGCGTGAGGCCGGTAGTACCCGTCGGCAACCGCGGAGGCTTCCAAGCCCTTTGACGCCATCCCCCCGAGCGCTCGTCTGTGTTCTTGGGGGCTTTTGGAGGAACGATGATTCACGCACACTCACCACCGAAGGACGGGGCAGCGGCAGCGCGCGCGGCGAGCGGCGCGGCGGCCGGCGCCCACTGGGCGGCGGTAACGCGGGGTGCCGCCACTTGGTGGGCGCCCAGGAGCACGGCGCGGCGGAGGGAGGCGGACATTCTTCTCGGAACGCGTAACGAATGGCTCGCGTCACCGAATCGGAGTTACTCGACAGATCTAAAAAATTGGCGACCCGAGACATGAAGACACGTGGACCCTTTTTCACTTTTTGCACTTTTATGCACATTTTCCGAGGCCGTTGAATAAGCGCGTTCAGCTTTAACTGTCTTTTGGGGAACAATCTGAACGGTGCAAACTGCAATGAAGCTTGCCAGCTGGCGTTTTAACCGCCAGACCGACACATAGGCCGTGAAAGTGCTCAAGAAAATGCTGAAAACGTGAAACGTATGTAACGTGTTCAACGGTCGAGGGAGGCATCCACTCCATCCACCACCCTTCGTGTCTCCTCACACTCCTACACGACGGCACGGCACGTTTCACGCAAGGACGGAGGGCAAGGAGGGAGAGGGGTTGACTACGGTCCTCAGCGCACGCGCGTTGCCGTTCCAACCCACGGGGGGGCCGATGGAGAGCTCGGGCGGCGCTGGAGGCAGGGGCTTACACTCGTTCACTTTTCACCTCAACTTGAGCGCTTGGTATGGGACAGGGGCTGCGCGTAGGGGCTGTGTAGCCCGTGTTGAGGGGATGTTAGGGGGTGTTTATGGTGTGTAGGGTTTTTTCTGGTGACAGACACGGCTCAAGTTGAGGTGAGAAGTGGACGAGTGTGAGCCCCTGGCTGGAGGGGGCGGGTTGGGAGGGGCCGGAGCGCCCTCGATCGACGCGCTGGAGCAGCTGCCCACGAACCTGTGGCCCGGGTTTGAGAAGTTCCGAGTAGTGCAGGCATGGCCGGTCTGTAGTACCCAACCCGATACCTGCTTCATCCAATGCACTCTCACTCCCCGTCGTATGCGTGTGGGATGCGGGGGGCGTGGGCGTCATCTGCACATTCCAAAATCTGACCAACCTCCCGACGAATACTCACGACGAGTGTGGGACCGAGGCAGCTCCCCACGAACCTGTGGCCCGGGTTTGAGAATTTCCGAGTACTGTAGTGCAGGCAAGGCTGTTACCCGGTACCAGGTGTCCGGCGGCTTCTGCCGCTGTACTGATGTACTCCCAGCGTTGCGTGTGTGTGGGCGGGCTTAAATGGTTGTTGCAAACTGACCACCAAACTCGTGGAGGCCGTGTGGGGGCGGCAACTTTGGCCGCTGCCGGCGGGTTGGCGCCGGCGCCGGCGTCGGCGTCGACGTGTTGGGGGCATGGGCGAGCATCGGTATGGGGGCGGGGGAGGGGCTCTACTGCACAGTCCAAAATATCCAACGAAACGTCGGAGGAGAAGGGAAGCGTGCATTCATAAAAGGACAAAACAGACGGAGCTACAGCGGTGTGATGCGGGTTGCAGGTCACGCCCAAGCGTTGGGTACCGCCTTGGCTCAACCAACTCTGGTGTCTGTGAGGCACCACCTGCGAGGGGTGTGCCCACGCGTTGAGTACCAACCGCCTCGGGCATCTGTTTTCCCCTCGGGTTTCGTGGTAAGCGGGTTGCGGGGCCGTACTCATGTGAAGGCCGTGCTGAGCACCCAGCTGACACCTGACACCCGACGCGGTTTGGGGCGGTTTGGGGCTCCACACTATGAGAGGGAACGAATGGTCAGGCCAGGGAGGAGGACGTGGCGAGTGTGTACGAGTACACTGGTCCACTATGAACGAACTATGTGAAGGCCGCGGCCATGCTTTGAATCCAACTGACACCTGACACCTGACATCTGACGCGATTTGGTGCGGGGTTGCAAGGCTCTGCTCACGGGGGATCCTGGACCGCAACAAGCTGCTTATCAACGAGATCAACCACAACCACGACGGGAGAAACCCCGAGGGGCTGCACCGTAACGTGGTGCTCATCCGCGAGCTCAACAATAACATCTCCAAGGTGCGGGTTCCGGACCGCGTGATCATAGTGCACCGGTACACATCACCTGTGTTAGGGGGGGGGGATCAGGGGGGTGTCATGGGTTCATCTGGGTGATATTAGGGGTGTATCAGGGGGTGATGAGATGGGTGTCAGAAGGGTGTCTTGGAGCTCTGAGGGATGTTTTCTGGGGGTGTTAGGGATGTATTAGTTGAAAATAGGGGGGTGTTAGTGACGTAGGGGATCGAGCTGCTGGATCAAGCAGTGAGCTGGTGACTGACTTTGGCACCCCTCCCGCATTGCATCGTGGCACAGGTGGTGGAGCTATATAAGGAGGTGACCAGCGCCTTCACGCTGTCGGCGGAGGCGGGGGCGGGGCAGGGGCAGGACTACATGATGGAGGCCTGAGGGTGAGGTGGAGGGGCACTCCTCATGCAGCAGACGTGAGACATGACGTGCAGCCGGCGAGAGGCTGCAGGGCTGACGGCGGGGTAGATTTTCCACGATCAGCATGCGTACGGCGCAGGGCGGCAGGGCGAGAGGGGCACAGACGGCGGGCATCCAAACAGACGGCCTCCAAAGGGCTTACCGCATTATTACGTGGTTCTAGATTATAATAGCCGGAAGTAGATTATAGTTTCATCATCACCAAGTAGACCAGTAACATAGACGTAGTGTGCATACAACATAGAAGCTGAGTCATTCGTCAAGGTGTCGACAGCTTGCCAGGCGACCCCCGATGGGCGGCCCCGCTCCCGCCCCCATCTCTGCTCCCGCCATCGCACGCTCGCGCAAAAGCGACTGATTCTTTCACTCACGTACAGCCCCAAGGCGCCCACGGCAACCCTTGGTTAGCATTAACCAAACCCGTCCGCCATTTCAAGCGAACACACCAAACCATCCACCGGCGGGCTGTTGTTTAATCAGCTTCCTGTGTACCGTTCACCGAGCTGTTGTAACGGCGCAGGTTGATGAAATATAAAGCTCATAGGGTTTAGGGTTATCTTTTTAGGAAACCCTAACTGATTGGGACGTTCGGCAGCTCGGCACCCGCCAGGCCTGCGCCTGCACCGCCGTTGCCATGCCATGCCTTGCCTCACGCCACAACCTGCGCGCAACGACGTCACTAGAGGAGGGCGTCCAGTGCGCCGTATCCTCGCCGCGCTCCGGCGTCGTCGCCATGGATGATACCACGATCATCGCGCGCCTGCACCACATCATGACTCACGCCGTCCGCGGGAAGTCCAGCGTGGAGGACATCCAAAAACAGCTCGAGGCCGACCTCAAGATATCTCTCGAGCACCGCCAGCAGTTCTTTCGCGACCAGGTGCGCGCTGCGCGCTGCCTTCTCCCTTGGCCGAAGTCCCTGTCGTGTGGGACTCCTGCGGGCTATGCGCGGGCGCCGGGCGGCGCGGCGCCGGCTATTTGTTTTCCAAATGAGCCACCTACCGAGTTTGTCCACCTTCCTGAGTGTGACGCTTCTGCACCGTAGTGGTGTTAGTGGATATCTAGCGTTCCCTCAATGACGCACCTTCCCTTTTCGTCGACGTCGCCTGTGGGCGTTGTGCTGCGCGTCGAGTGACCCCCACGCGTCCCCGCCCACCGCTGCAGGTTAAAGCGTTCCTTACTAGTGGGGCCCCGAGGGGGTGGGATCAGAAGAATGAGTACAATGAGAGGAACTCGAAGCGCAAACACGAAGCAGGTAGTGTTGAAGAATTTCAAAATGCGAGGCGACGCGGCGATGACCCGTCGTGGGGCTCAGCGGCGGCCGAGTGCGTTGAGTCCGCCGACGACCCCGCGACGGTGCGCGATATGGCGACGTACATGGCGGGGCTCAACCGGCGCGCGCAAGACAAGCTCTGGAAGCTGAACCGGTTAGGCGGTGCAGGTGGACAGTTTCAAATCCCGTGTTGAAAGCGCCTAAGGTTGTTTCAGCGCTTGCAGGGCGGTGCAGGTTGACAGTATCACAACCCGTGTTGAAAGCTCCTACGGGTTCAGCGCTTGAAACTGTAATAAGACGTATTGCTTTAAACTGATGCTTTCAAATTCAACTTGCGCCGTTACACAACGGGCTGAGGAACGGGCTGAGGATCAAGCGGCGGCGGAGGCAGATTTGGTGAGGAGGAAGACTAAGGAGGAGGAGGAGGAGGAGGAGGAGGAGGAGAGGCGGGCAGAGGAGGAGGCGGAGGAGGAGGAGGAGGAGAAGAGGAGGTGGAAAGAGGAGGAGGCGGAGGCCGCGGAGGAGCAGGATGAGTATGATAGGGCCTGTGATGGGGTGAGAGTCGACTGGGGGTACCCTAGATAAACAAGTTGGTCAGATGGTCAGATGGTCATTGGCTAAACTCGTTGCCGAGGATCGTGAGCTAGCCGAGCAAGTTGCCGGGAGCGTGGACTGGGGAGTGAACTAGCCGTAGTAAAGCCGAGGTAGAATAGCTAGCATTTGTTTTAACCCACCAGTTCTGCAGTAATTCAGAATCCACGCGGATCCGGCTCAGCGCGGTGCAGTCCGTGCGGCTGCACGGCGCCTTTGACTTGAGTTGATAGGCCGCGGGGGCAGGGGTTGACAGGTCGCGGGGCGCCTTTAGCTTGCGTTCATAAACCCCCGAGGCAGGGGTTAATAGGTCGCGGGGGCAGAGTTGACAGATCGCGGGGTGGGCGTGATGAGAAGAGCATCCGATCTCATGTTTCATCGTGAGCGTCTTGACTGTTCACTTTGTGTGTTATCATAATGCCCCGTTGCACATTCCAGCACCGACTGGAATCCGGCGGGGGCGGGGGATGAAATTGCGTACATGGCGCCGAGGCTAACGGCGCATGACTTGCGCTGCCGCCAGCTCAGCCTCGAGCACCTTGAGCGAGGGCCAGGCAGGTCATGCTCGCCATGACAGCTGCTCCTGTGACATTTGTGATGATGATTGACGTAGCAGGTACTGATGACTCATCCCTGCCTTGATGAGTGAGGGACAGGTAAATGACGCGTATCCTCGCCGCTTCATGGAATGCCATTTGAATGAATATACCGGGGTCTGAACTGTGGTGAGTGACGTGGCAAGCACTGTTCACTCAGCCCTGCGTTGAGTTGCATCTCCGCGTGGTGCCGCCCCGCGTCAGCCGCCTCGGCCCGGGCCTCCGCGACGGATGCGCGCGCCCTGGCTACCGCCACGCCGTCACCGCCGCCACCGCTGCCGCCGCCGCCGCCGCTGCCGCCTCCGCCTCCGCCACCGTAAACGCCACCGCCCAGTGCCAAGTGCGTATCCGCAGCCGACTTGGGCCGCTTGCGTTTGCTCCCGTCGATGCCGCTGCCGCCGCCGTCATGATCCCCTCCCCCAACCACTGGCAGGTGCGTGAGGGCCGCCAGCTCCGGCCGCTTGCGCTTGCGCCTGCCCGCGCCGCCACCGCCCCTGCCGTCACCGCCGCCGACCCCGCCGCCAACGCCCCCGCCCCAGACCGGTGCCAGGTGCGTGTCCACCGCTGACCCGCTCCGCTTGCGCGTGTCCTTGCCCTGCTGCTTCAGCTTCAGCACCACCTCCTCCTGTGTCATGCGCCTCAGCTCGTCAAACTTGCCCTTGTATTCGTCATAGGGAAAGTTGAGTAAAGCTTTCAGGCTGCTCGAGTCGTGCACGCCGCCGTTCTGCTTCTTTCTCACGATCCCGTGCAGCTCAAGCCACACTATCATGCGGTCGTACGCCCGGCCAGCGTCCTCCTCCTCGTCGAAGCATCCCAAGCGCATGTATTTGAGATTGTGCGTGAATTGCACGTGCCACCTCCGGTCCTTACGTCCCCAAGTCACACCCCGGAACTGGGAGGAGTGTGTGCACTCATGCCGCCGAACCACCCCGTCGCATCAGTGCGAAAGTCACCGCCGCCGCCTCCACCGCCGCCTCCAGCCCCGGCCCTGCCCCCGATCATGACCCCGTCTCCGCCCTGCCCGCCGTCGCCTAGTGCCAGGTGCTTGTCCGCCATCGACTCGGGCCGCTTGCGCTTGTCCTTAGCCTGCTGCCGCAGGCTCTGCACACACTCCTCCTGCGTCATGCGCCTCAGCTCATCAAACTCGCCCATGTACTCGTCGTATGCGAAATTAAGTGTCTTTTTGACGCTACGAGAGTCGTGCACGCCGCTATTCGGCTTGTTTCTCACGATCCCGTGAAGCTCGAACCACACCATCATGCGGTCGTACGCCCGGGCGGCGTCCTCCTCCTCGTCGAAGTACCCCAAGTACACGTCCTTGCGGCTGTGCTTGAGAAACCCGTGCCATCTCTGCTTGCGACGATTCCAGCTCACTCCCCGAAACTGGGAGGTGAGCGTGCGCTCCTGCCGCGCATCCGTCCCCGCAACAGTGAGCCCGTCACCGCTGCCGCTGCCGCCGCCGCAGTCCCCGCTGCGCCCATCTTTGCCCCCCCCGCCAGCATTGCTGCCGCCGCTACCACCGTCCCACATCACGTCCGCAGCGCGCAGCACGATGTCCTCCTCGTCGCCGTCGTCATACACCACGTGATGCGTGCCCGACCGCGCGTTGAACGAGCGGATCATGCCAGGGAAGTAGCACCCGTAGTGTACCACCACCACACAGACTAACCACCACACAGACTAGGTGAACACTCCCACCCCACACCACCACACAGACTAGGTGAACACTCCCACCCCACACACACACAAATCTCACACACGAAATCCACACAGAAATCCCGCACAACACACACACACACACAGACACACAGACAAATTCAAGTCAAATTTTTAGCAGTTAAGTTAGTAAGTTAGGTTATATCAAGAAGGAACCACCACACAGACTAGGTGAACACTCCCACCCCACACCACCACACAGACTAGGTGAACACTCCCACCCCACACACACACAAATCTCACACACGAAATCCACACAGAAATCCCGCGCAACACACACACACACACAGACACACGGACAAGTTCAAGTCAATTTTTTAGTAGTTAAGTTAGTAAGTTAGGTTATATCAAGAAGCATAACTGACGGAAAAA
>Ga0307488_10004270_pt1 | contig 11918 bp, 12 predicted proteins | sample SB02metaG_FD_202248 | JGI IMG/M metagenome (GOLD analysis project Ga0307488, IMG submission 202248) | Sea-ice brine microbial communities from Beaufort Sea near Barrow, Alaska, United States - SB 0.2 | ecosystem: Environmental > Aquatic > Marine > Coastal | place: USA: Alaska | collected...
ACATATCGGCGTGATCTGTAAGACTTTAATGGGCCATTGCTCTAAGGCCATTTCTAAGGCTTCGATACTGATACCCGTCTTGGGGTGGGTCGGTATTTCTAAGGCTTTTAATTTGAGCGCTTGAATAATTTGCATAGAACCATAAAAACTTGGCGATTCTATGGCAATCACATCATTAGCTTCGGTAATTGCACGCATACTGCACGACAAGGCTTCCTGGCAGCCGGTAGTGGTGACGATGTCGTCGTAGTGCAGATTACAACCTGAGTTAAGCATCATGCTGGTGATTTGGCGTCGCAGCGTTTCCGCTCCTTGGAGGCTGTCGTAGGTGAGCTGATTAATTTGTGCGTTGCGACTTAATCGAGAAATTAGCTTTAGTAGTGGTTGTATCGTCGTCCCACTAACGTTTGGCGTGCCCTTGCCCAGTGCTAGTGTGTGCTGATCCTCGTGGTTATAGAGAAGATCAACAATAGTCTCCCATTTAGAGACGTTGACGGGAGTAGGGTCAGGGCGGCTAATGTGGGGGAGCTTGGGTTCGGGCGCTTTGCTTGTCATCACGTAATAGCCGGATTTCACGCGAACTTCGGCGATCTTGTTATCTTCAAGTAAACGGTAAGCCTCTTGTACGGTTGAGATACTCACTTGATGAGTTTTGCTCATATGTCGAATAGAGGGCAGCTTATCGCCCGGCTGAAAGTAACCGTTATTGATTTGCAGCGTTATCTTCTCGGCTAGGGATTCATATAATTTCATCATTATTGCTCTCTTAGTTCCGCCCTTAGTTCTATTAATTAGTTCTACGATTAGCTTCCGCTATTAATTTTGTGCTCAACCCTGTTTCAATACGCGCGTCTTTGCCTCACATCACCTATCAGTTAGATACAGTGTAAGGCCTTAGCGGTATTTTATACGGTACAGATAGAATATTTTATACCATTACAGTACAGATGCCGTCTATCTGTACTGCATCTTTTATTTAATTTGTATCTGTAACGCTTTGGCTTTGTCGTTTATTCTGTTTTGTATGAATTGGTATGTATGGATTGTTGTATATACATTGATACGCATGAGACGAAATATAACTATGAATAGATTAACGGTCGTTAATGCCCTGCAAAGCTTAAAGGATGAAAAAGAGCCATTTAAAGAGCTCTTTAGTCATGGCTCGCTGAGTGTGGAAATATATAAGCCTGATGGTGTTGATTTACAGCAGCCGCATAATCGAGACGAGCTTTACGTGATTGCTTCCGGCTCTGGATTTTTCGTCAATGGCGAGTTCAGAGAGCGATGTGAAAAAGGCGAGGTATTATTTGTACCTGCATGGGTCGTGCATAGATTTGAAAAATTTACGGAAGATTTCTCAACGTGGGTGTTTTTCTATGGCCCGGTTGGGGGTGAAGAAATAGCCGAATGAGATGAATAGAAACACCCATATACCTACTGGCTAATGAGGACTGCGTGATGCATATACCCAATAAATTTAAGCAAGATGATCAAGAGCAATTAGACGCATTTATTCAGCAGTACCCCTTCGCTACCTTGATTACTTTTCGTGGTGTTAATGATGCAGATGTAAACGGTTCTGATGTAAATGATAAGGTCGCAAGCGATAGCGGCTTAGAAGCAAATCATATTCCTTTCATGTTAACTCAATCTCAGTTATCAGAATCAAAAGGGAAGGCTGTTTTACAGGGGCATATCGCTAAGGTAAATCCTCTATGGAAAAATGTTAGGGATCAATCCGAGGTGCTGGTGGTGTTTAGTGGCCCTAATCACTACATATCGCCCAATCATTATCCGACCAAGCAAGAAACTGGAAAAGCAGTGCCTACATGGAATTATTCAGTCGTGCATGTGACAGGGCGCATGTCTTATATTCATGACAAAGCGTGGAATCTAGATATGATTAATCGCTTAACCGATCAGCATGAGGCAGGTGAGCCTAGTCCTTGGTCGGTAGCCGATGCACCAGAAAATTATATTCAAAAAATGTTGGCCGCCATTGTGGGAATAGAAATAGAGATACTGTCGATGACGGGACAGTGGAAGTTGAGTCAAAATCAACCAGAGAAAAATCAACTAGGTCTTATCTCAGGCTTGTCGCAATCAACCGATGTTGCATCGCAAGAGATGGCGGGCTTGATTGAAAAACATGCTGATAATATCAAGAATAGTGAGATTGGTTGCCGTTAAAAATCGCTCCGTTTTTGGTTGGTAATCTAACTAGTTTGGCTACTCTTTAAGGTGAAAACATATGAGTATTATAGAAGTAATCAGTTTTATTACCGTCGCCACTCTGCTGGTGATATCGCCTGGCCCTAACGGAGTATTAATTGCTAAGACAGTCCCTTTATCGGGAAGGTCGGCAGGGTTTGCTAATATTTTCGGGTTTGTTGCCGCATTTTACATGCACGGTAGTTTGTCGATATTAGGTATTTCTGTTTTGCTAGTGCAATCTGCCGAAGCCTTCTTCATTTTTAAAATGGCCGGTGCGGCATATTTATGTTGGGTGGGCGTTAAATCACTTTGGTCTGCATGGCAGAATCAGCAAGTAATAAGTGATATGCCGCAGGCAATAAAAGTGTCGACAAAGAAAAAAGCATTTCTAGAAGGTTTCTTGACCAATGCTCTCAACCCAAAGGTTTCCATGTTTTATTTGGCTGCATTCCCACAATTTATTCCTATCGGCAGTGAAATATCGATGGCGTATGTTCTCGTTTCTTTGCATGTAGTTATTGCTGTCGTGTGGTTTTCAGCGATGGTGTTTTTACTTTCACGTTTGACATCGTTGTCTGCTTCAGCGAGCTTTAGTCGCTGGTTAAAATCTATTGCCGGTATCGTATTTATCGGCTTTGGGGCTACGTTAGCTTCATTAGAAAACAATTAATAATGGCTACTGTTCGCCAACAAAAAGAGGAGTTCGCCGCATGAAAATTGAAACTATTACACCAGAAGATATGTTTGAACCTATCGGCCCCTATAGTCATATTGCTAAGGCGGGTCCGCATATCACAATCTCGGCAACGCCAGGGGTTGATCCAATAACATCGCAGATGGCTGGGGCAGATGGGTATAGTCAAGCGAAGCAAATCATTAGGAATTTTAGTTCTTTGCTTGGCGGGGTTGGTGCATCACATCCGCGATGTCATGCATGTGAATGTGTTCTTGATTAAAGTTGAAGACTTTCAGGAGATGAACCGTGCGTACGCAGAGGAATTTGGTTCTCATCGTCCAGCTCGAACAGTTATCTGTGTGGCCGACCTTCCAAAGGAAGGGGCATTGATGACGATGAATCTGACCGCTTTTGTAAGTAATAACGGTTCGCTTCAATCATAACGACGACCGTTAATGAATGTTCGTTTTGAGTCTGTATTCTACAGCGGATGAAATATTAATTGTTTAGTGTAAAGCACAGTAAAAAATAGGAAAAAGAAATGAGCGCAATACAACACCATTTATGTAAAGTAAGAACCATCACGACGTTTTTATCCTTAGATGCTGATCGTTCATCGTGGGCAGCAACTATTCAGCAAGCGTCGGATTGTTGTACGCAAGTGTCAGCGGCACTGTTGAAAGAAAGCTATCAAGTACAGTCAATTCGTATCGTGACTAACCCGTTTGGTGAATATCTGCGTACCGATAACCTCGATCATGCCAAACAAGATTTGGCGTATTTAAGCGAATTATTACATACAGCAAATGGCAGTAACGGTTTACGTTTACGTTTTGCAATAGGTGAAGCGCGCACGGCGAAAGAAATTCTATTGCTGCCCGAGTTGATTGCCGAGTTTGGTGATCTATGTAATGTGTGTGTCAATATCGATATGGACGAGCAGGGTGTATTAGATAATGATCTGATCGTAACCGCGGCACAAGCAGTGCAACATATTAGTACCATTACACCACGGGGCGAGGGTAATTTTAACTTTACGGTAAATTTTAACTGCCAACCCTTAATCCCTTATTTTCCTGCGAGTTATCACCGTCGTGGACACGGGAATCAACTAGTCATTGGTTTGGAAACCCCCGACCTACTGGTGAATGAATTGTTGTTATTTAATCAGGCGCCAGGGAATAAAAATTCCAAACACAATGTCTTGCATGCTGGTTATTACCAAGTGATGCATAGCGCCTTGCAGTGTCATATCGACGATATCAATCGTATTGTTATGAATGTTGAATTGCCACACGGCTTTCAGTTTTCAGGTTTTGATAGCTCCGCTGCCCCATCGAAAGATTGCGCCAGTATGGTAGAGGTATATCAACAATTGGGCGTTGAATACTTTGGTGCTTCAGGAACAGTAGAAGCATCGGCGTTATTAACGCGAGTATTTAAATCTATCACCGGCGTTGAACTAGTGGGGTTTTCTGGATTAATGTTAGCCTTAACCGAAGATAAGGGTTTAGCCGCAGGTAGTATCAATGGAGATTTTGATATTCGATCTTTATTAACTTACAGCGCAGTATGCGGTATAGGTTTAGATACGGTGCCAATTCCGGGCGATACGCCTATCGAAAAGATAGCGGCGCTGATGCGAGACACCGGCACGATGGCGCACCGTTTAAATAAACCGCTTACCGTACGGGTATTTCCTGTCCCGGGTTTGCAGGCTGGCGACCTTACCGCATTCGAGAGTGATGACTTGTGTAATTGTGCGGTATTAGCAGTGCCTTGATTGGAATGTAAGTAATGATAAATGCCGGGTCAAGCCCAGTATGACGGAACGTAAAATGGTGTAGACAAAAAAACGGTAAGCAAGAAAGATCGAAAATAAAGATAAAGTCGAAGCGGTAAGGAAGTGGTGGTAAGACAAGAGTGCCATGCGCTCCTCATGCGGCTCATTTTTTCAGCGTCATAGGCTCGTCATGCCGGGCTTGATCCGGTATCTATTTTTGGTGCTCTCGGATGAGCAATAAAGTTTTCCATGTTGATAGCCAATAAATAAACGAAAAAAAGAAATGAAAAATGACAATAGAATATTTTATCGCATGGTTTGGTGTTGTGTTTCCCCTTGTTTTTAGCCCGGGGCCAGCGAATATTGTTTTTGCCCTGTCGGGTGCAAAACAAGGGGTAAAAAAATCGATACCTTTACTGTTGGGTGTCGACTTTGTTTATATTATTTGCTCGTTGGTTATTGGTTTTGGCTTAGGAGAGTTTTTACAGGCTTATCCAACGTTGATGGTAGGGATTAAGTTGTTGGGCATTGCGTATATTTTTTACTTGGTTTATAAGTTTTTAAAACCCATTAAAAAATCTAGCAGCGATGAAACGCTAGCGGTGTATACTTTTTACGATGGTATGATCTTACAGGCGTTAAATCCAAAAGGTTGGACCATGCTATTTGTGATGTTCTCTCTGTTTTTAGACGGGAGTTTTGATCACACAACACAGGTCATTTATTTGGTGGTGATGGTGGCGATTATGAATATTTCAACACATCTTATATGGATTTTCGCCGGGTCATTAATTACACAGTATATAGCCAATCCAACGACCGAAAAATATATTAATTTCGGCTTCGCACTATCGTTATTACTGGTTGCTGTTTGGTTGTTAATCGATACACTGAGTACGTTCTAATATTATTAAGAGAGGTTTGTTATGCAATTATTGGTTAGTTTTATTGATGCGTTTACCGATACACAGTTTACAGGTAACCCCGCAGCCGTTATTCAGTTAACCGAGTGGTTGCCAGAGAGTGTGATGCAAAACATCGCTGCCGAGAATAATTTATCGGAAACCGCATTCATCGTCGCGGCGGATGCTAGCGTCGAAGTAAATTCAGAACTAAAAAAAGAACTGAATGACGATGTGGCAGGCGATCTTGTTGATAATACGAATGAAAAGACTGTTTTTTCTATTCGTTGGTTTTCGCCAACGCAAGAGATCTCCTTTTGTGGGCATGCGACATTGGCGTCGGCGTTCTTTCTGTTTTCTTGTGATGAAGATGCAAAAGAACTGCAATTTTTTGCGGATGCCGTAGGTGACTTCGTGGTGGAAAAAATGAATGATTCCACAATAAGAATGAACTTCCCTAATAGAATGCCGGAAAAAGTCAGCGATATCCCCGATGCTTTATTACAGGGCTTATCACTAGCGCCGCAAGAGGTTTATCGCAATCAACAGGCATATATTGCAGTGTATGCCGATGAGCAATCCGTAAGAGATGTGCAGACTATATCTGCAACGCTAAAAACGCTCGCGCCTTATAATGTAGCGGTGACCGCACCGTCCGCCCTGTACGATTTTGTTTCTCGTTATTTTTGGCCGGCTAGTGGTGGCGATGAAGATCCCGTAACCGGCTCGATACATACCGGGCTTGCCCCTTTGTGGGCAAAACGTCTAGGGAAAAATCGATTGCTGGCTTATCAAGCATCCAAGCGTGGCGGCGAACTCCTGTGTGAAGTACAAGGCGACAGAGTGTTAATTTCTGGTAAAGCCGTGCTTTATTTAGAAGGCACAATTACGGTTGATGATGCGATAGCATAAGCCACATTGCAGATTTATAAAATTGCTAGCGATGATAATACGTTAGCTAAACTAATTTGAATTCAAGTGTTCCCATTGTTCTTTACAAAAGGATTGATTATGAAAATTACATTTTTAGGCTTGGGCGTTATGGGTTATCCCATGGCAGGATATTTACAAAAAGCCGGCCACACAGTGTGTGTATAACCGCACCACGAGTAAAGCGCAAAAATGGGTGGATGAATTTGGCGGAAGTTACAGTGAGACACCCGCGTTAGCAGCAAAAGACGCGGAAATAGTATTGTTATGTGTCGGCAACGACAATGACGTTCGTGATGTTATTGTTGGCGAACATGGAGTCTTAAGTGTGTTAAAAAAAGGTTCGATTATTGTAGATCACACCACCACATCGGATCGGCTAGCAAAAGAAATGTATCGCGTAGTGAAAGAGAAAGGCTGTGACTTTATCGATGCGCCCGTATCGGGTGGCCAAGCCGGTGCAGAAAGCGCACAGCTGGCGATTATGGTTGGTGGAGACAGGCCTGTATTCAATAAAGTCTCTCTGATTTTAGATGTATATTCAAAATCACTGATCTATATGGGTGATTCGGGCGCAGGTCAGGCGACAAAGATGACCAATCAATTATTGATTGCCGGGGTGTTGCAGGGCATTTCTGAAGGCTTTGCCTTAGCGAGGTCTGCAGGGCTAGATTTAGATACGGTTGCAAAAGCGATCAGCGCTGGTTCAGCAGGTAGTTGGCAGCTATCCAATCGCGCAGAAAACATTAATAACGACAAGTTCGACTATGGCTTTGCCGTCGATTGGATGCGTAAAGATCTAGGGTTCTGTTTACAAGCAGCTAAAGACTACGGTATCGAATTACCCAATGCTCAGTGGGTCGATAACTGTTATGCAACATTACAAACCGAAGGGCATCAGCGCTCAGATACCTCTGTGTTAGTAAAGCAATATGCAGCTGTAAACCAAGAAAAATAATAACAATTTACTCCATCCTAGAAAGCATTTTTTGCTTATCAGGAATCCAGTGTGGTTGACTAGATACCGAGTCAAGCTCGGCATGACGATGTTAAGCTCGGTATGACGATGTTAAGCTGATAAGGAAGGTTGGTGGATTATAAAGTACGTTTTTTGGTGGTTGTCGTTACATTAGTCTGGGGCTTTAACTTTGTGGTGATTAGGTGGGGGGTTGAGAGTATTGATCCAGCAATGATGACTGCATTAAGGTTCTTTTTTACGTCGGTGCCACTGATCTTTTTTGTTAAAAACCCCACTATAAATCTAGCTGTCGTAGCGATGTATGGCGTATTTTTTGGCGCAGGAATATGGGGCTTGGTGAACCTGTCGATTGCTTTAGGCACGCCTTCAGGTATGTCTTCCTTGTTATTACAAAGTAGTGCTTTATTGACGGTATTAGTGGCAGTGTTATTTTTTGACGAAAAAATCAATAATGTTAAAAAAGTCGGTATAGGCGTCGCTTTTATCGGTTTTTCAATGGTGCTGTTATTTAGAAGCGAAGCGGTATCGTTTACGGGTGTTGTTCTTGTTTTATGGGCATCTGTATTTATGACGATTTGTAATGTCATTATTAGAAAATACAAACCTAGTGACATCGTAGGTTTTATTGTTTGGTCTAGCTTGTTTGTACCAGTACCTGTTATTGTATTTTCTGTAGGGCAAGGCTTTTATATTAGCGGCTCAATGAGTGTCGATAGTTTGTTGCAATTTCCTAGTGCTAAGGCGTGGGTTTCTATATTGTTTCAGTCTTATGTCGTGACGCTACTGGGTTATGGTATATGGACGTGGGCAATTACCAAGCATGGCTTAAGTAATGTTGCACCATTCTCTTTGCTGATTCCTGTTTCAGGTTTGTTTTTTGGTTGGTTATTGTATGATGAAGCCTTGTCAATGCCTTCTATATCGGATCGCTATTCATTTTGTTGGGGCTGGCTTTGTTGCTTTTTCCATCGGTTTCCTTATTTGGTAATAGAGAAAATTCAGAGAGAAAAGTGTGAATTTATTCTTATACGTCGCCACTGTTGTCATATGGGGTACGACATGGATTGCCATCCATTGGCAGCTAGGTAGTGTGGATGCGATCGTGTCTATTTTTTATCGCTTTGCGATTGCCGGCGCTTTGTTTCTGCCGCTGCTAAAACTATTTGGTAAGTTACAAAAAACCCAGCGACGTGACCATGTGTTTTTTATTATGCAGGGCGCGTGTCTATTTTCATTTAATTATTTATTTATGTATAACGCCGGCCACCACATTATTACCGGCTTAATGTCGGTTATTTTCGCGATGGTCACAATATTTAATGCATTCAATCAGTGGTTGATATGGCGTAATAAGCCAGCGGCATTTATATATGTTGCGAGTTTTTTCGGTGTACTAGGGTTGGTGTTTTTGTTTTGGCGAGAGCTGAGCGTTGCTCATAATATAGAAGAAACCTTAATAGGTATTGCATTGGCGATGGCTGGCACGTATTTTTTCTCGCTGGGCAATATGGTGTCGGTACGTAATAACCAGCAAGGCATAAAACCGTGGACCAGTAACGCCTACGGAATGATTTATGGAGCATTGATATTGCATATAGGTATGCAATTATTTGATGTGCCGTTGCAATGGGACGATAGTCCGCACTATATCGCCAGCCTTTTATTCCTGGCGATTCCCGGGTCAGTAGTCGCGTTCACCTGTTACTTGGTATTAATCTCACGTATTGGCGCTAATAAAGCGGCCTACACGACGGTATTGTTTCCCGTGGTAGCATTAACTATTTCAACCTTTGTTGAAAATTATCACTGGGACATTTTCGCTGTTATTGGCTTGGCCTTGGTGATGTTAGGTGTGGTGATTTCAACGCGTGGCGAACAAATATTGTTGTTGATTAAAAACATGATACGAAAAAATACAATAGCCTAACCGTAGATTACTTAGGCCACTGCTGTCCCGTTAACTTAATGTCGTCATACCGAGCCGTCATGCCGGACTCGATCCGGTATCCGGTACTAGGTATCCAGCCAACGCCTGAAATCACTGGATTATGAAAGCCTTCCCTGGCTTTCACCCTTTGGGCCCGCTCATGCGGTTCAAATCTGTTCCTACAGATTTTGTCCGGATAAGCAAAAAACGCTTTCCAGAATGACGAGATCTTGTTTTTATTTTCATGTCTATTGCTCATCATATTCGTCATACCGGGCTCGATCTGGTATCCGGTACTGTTTGGCCGTCGTGAGTATGGCTTATAGTCAATTTTCATAAAGCTAACGGGACAGCAGTGTACTTAAGCATACATAACTTAAACGCACATAAAAGCGGCAGGCTAACGTGACGAGTGAACAAATTGCTTAGGTGTAATGCCGTGATGCTTTTTAAAGGTACGTGAAAAATGGCTTTGGTCAACAAAGCCACAAGCTATCGCAGTCTCTAACTGCGGTCGTCCCTGTAGTAACAAGTCGCTAGCTACTTTTATGCGAATATCCATCACCTTTTGGTGGGGTGTCTCCCCTGTGCTGATCTTAAACATTCGCACAAAGTGAAACGCGCTAATGCCCGCAAGCGTGGCGAGCTCATCTAATGTTATCTTGGTATCAATATGGGCATAAATATAATCAATGATTTTATTCGTGATGACAGGTGATAATCCGCTGCGATACTGTTGTGTAGATAGCGGCCGAACACCGTAGCGTATTAACAAGTCCGCCATAATGGATACGGTTTTTTCTTGCAGCGCTAAATGATCACTTGGCTCAGACCGCGATTGATTAAATAAGGTTTGGCAGTGTTGCAATAAAGCAGCGTCATGAAAGAAGGTACTGTCAGTCAGTTCAACATGCCGAGGATCTACATCAAAGGTCTCCAGGGCAATGCGCCGTAGTAATGCATCTGAGAAATATAAATGCGCAAAACGTTGGCTATCGACCACTTCCCAATCGGATTGGTGGCCAGCGGGGAAAATACAAAATTTCTCTGGTGATCCTGTGCCCGCACGGCGTAGATCTAAACGTCGAGTCGAATAACCGCCCTCAATATATAAGCTTAGCGTGTGATGGTTGAGCTTTTGATAGCTCACTCTATCATGTTCGTTCGTCCAAATTGCCAAACCCACATGCTGATTAACCTCGCAAGCGTACTCCGCTTGCGCATTAGAGCGCTGCAAGGTGGTTTGAACACTGTCGCGAGCATGTAATTTCATACCCCTACATTATCCCCTTGTTGGCGCATAGACAATAGAGCAGGGGGGACGCAGCAAAAAAAGCGCAAGATTATACAAAAACAGCAAGTTTGTACCAATCGGCTCGTCCCTCTTTTGTTTATGATAGCGCTAGTGAGTACTTGTAGTCAGTGGTTGGCTATTGATTGAATGACAATACCAAGAGAAGTAAAAAAATAATGAACATCCTACTGTATATAGCAACGGTACTAATTTGGGGGACAACGTGGATCGGCATCCATTGGCAGGCAGGCGATGTTCCGGCACTCATATCGGTATTTTATCGCTTTGCTATTGCCGCTGTATTATTTTTGCCTGCGCTCATGTTGTTGGGAAAATTACAAGTGACACATCGACGTGATCATTTCTTTTTTTTACTGCAAGGCGTGTGCTTATTTTCGGTTAATTTCATTTGTTTCTATACCGCAAGCCAATATATTATTAGTGGGTTAATCTCGGTTATTTTTGCGTTGGCTACAATGTTTAATGCCGTTAACCAATGGTTAATCTGGCGTAACAAACCTTCGGCGAGTATTTATTTTGCGGGTGTTTTGGGACTTGTCGGTTTGGTGTTACTGTTTTGGCAACAGTTACATGTAGAGCAAAATCTACAAGACTTACTCTATGGTATTGCCTTTTCGGCAGCGGGAACCTACTGTTTTTCTTTAGGTAATATGATCTCTGTGCGCCACAGTAACAATGGCATTAAGCCGTGGACTAGCAATGCCTACGGTATGATTTACGGCGTGGGTGTTTTGTTGGTCTGTATTGTATTGAGCGGAGTGGAATGGCGCTGGGATAGTCGTCCGCTCTATGTCGGTAGTTTGTTGTACTTAGCGATACCCGGTTCAATCGTTGGGTTTACCGTTTACCTCGCGCTAGTTGCTCGTATTGGCGCGAATCAAGCCGCGTACACCACGGTACTGTTTCCTATTGTTGCGTTAACCATCTCTATTTTTGTTGAAGGCTATACGCTAGATATGATGGCAGTTATGGGTTTGGTGTTAGTTATGGCTGGAGTCATAGTGTCTAGCCGTGGTGCGCAACTATTGCACTGGTTACGATGTTTGAAAATGTCACAGTCGGCAGCGAAGGCACCTGTAGGCTGATATGAGTTAACAGCATTATTTTTTGATCTTACTACGGAGAATATAATGAACTACCAGGCTATTAATTTCGACGATAAATGTGACTTGCTTAGCGAACATTGGGT
>Ga0307488_10004274_pt1 | contig 11910 bp, 10 predicted proteins | sample SB02metaG_FD_202248 | JGI IMG/M metagenome (GOLD analysis project Ga0307488, IMG submission 202248) | Sea-ice brine microbial communities from Beaufort Sea near Barrow, Alaska, United States - SB 0.2 | ecosystem: Environmental > Aquatic > Marine > Coastal | place: USA: Alaska | collected...
ATCGAACATAAAGGGGGAAGCAAAGTCATTATGACTCTCTAGTTTATCTAGCAACACTTTTCATTAGGCAAAAAAAACCGCAACATCAAACTATCGCGGTTTAAATCGAATACAAGTTAATGAGTGGTATTAACTTTCGCTAGAATAAACTAACTTTTCTGGCGTTTCATTGATTCAAAAAATTCATCATTTGTTTTTGTCATCGCTAAACGCCCGATTAGGAACTCTATTGCGTCTATTTCACTCATTTCATGGACAATTTTACGCAGTATCCACATCTTTTGTAATTCATCTTTGGACGTTAATAATTCTTCGCGACGAGTACCGGAACGGTTTAAGTCAATCGCAGGGAATACACGCTTTTCAGCAATCTTGCGATTTAGATGTAATTCCATGTTACCCGTGCCTTTAAATTCTTCGTAGATTACTTCATCCATCTTAGAACCAGTATCGATTAACGCTGTTGCAATAATAGTTAAACTGCCACCTTCCTCAACATTTCGAGCTGCACCAAAGAATCGTTTTGGTTTGTGCAATGCATTCGCATCAACACCACCGGTAAGTACTTTACCTGACGATGGAATAACCGTGTTATAAGCGCGCGCTAGACGCGTAAGAGAATCAAGCAGAATCACTACGTCTTTTTTATGTTCAACTAAGCGTTTGGCCTTCTCAATAACCATCTCAGCAACCTGAACATGGCGACTTGCTGGTTCATCAAAAGTTGAAGCGATAACTTCACCTTGTACCAAACGCTGCATCTCAGTTACTTCTTCTGGACGCTCATCAATTAGCAAAACCATTAACTGCGCTTCTGGATGATTAGCTGCAATTGATTGGGCTATATTTTGTAGTAAAAGTGTTTTACCAGCCTTTGGCGGCGCAACAATTAGACCACGCTGACCACGCCCAATCGGCGATGCCAAATCGAGTACGCGTGCAGTAATATCTTCAGTACTGCCATTTCCGCGCTCTAGTCTAAAACGTTCATTGGCATGTAAAGGAGTTAAGTTTTCGAAAAGGATTTTGTTGCGAGAATTTTCAGGTTTGTCAAAGTTTACTTCACGTATTTTAAGTAATGCAAAATAACGCTCGCTGTCTTTTGGCGGTCGAATCTTCCCTGCAATGGTGTCACCAGTGCGCAAGTTAAAGCGTCGAATTTGACTCGGCGATACATAAATATCATCGGGGCCTGCTAAATACGAACAATCACCGGATCGCAGAAAACCAAAGCCATCTTGAAGTATTTCAAGAACGCCGCCGCCAAAAATGTCTTCGCCGCCTTTTGCATGGGATTTTAATATTGAAAATATAATATCTTGTTTTCTGGCACGAGCCAGATTTTCTAACCCCATCTCTTCAGATAAGGCTACGAGTTCACTAATGGGTTTGTCTTTTAATTCGGTTAAATTCATATTGGTAGGTCTTTATGTTTAGGCTGCGTAATGAAGCACAAATTATTTGTTCTTTTTAACTATGCCCTATCAAAAGTAGTCTCTGGTTAAGTAGTCAATAATTGAAGTTTGATTTTATGTTTTCTTTCAATGCTATTATGTATATTGTCTGGCCCTCACCGATAGCAACGTAGCGTTGATATGAGCTAGATTCAGTAATGTATACACGTTACTATTAGCAATTTTTAATTTGCAGCTACCTAAACGTTAATAGCACAGTAATAGCTGGCACTGAAGGAATATAAAAATGGTTGTGTTCGGATGAACAGGAAATAATGTAGCACTAAATAAAGTTATCGTCCAGTTTTACAAAAAAATAACTTTTAAATAAAAAAGGCCACAAATTTGATAGCCTTTTTTACTTATTCAACGGTCATAAATACCAAACAATAAATTAGATGTTTTCGTTTAAAAATTCAACCAGTTGAGTTTTTGATAGCGCGCCTACCTTGGTTGCTGCTACTGCACCGTTTTTGAAGAGCAATAATGTCGGGATGCCGCGAATACCATATTTAGGTGGTGTATCGTTATTTTCATCGACATTAAGCTTACCAACTGTTACCTTTCCCTCAAACTCGTCGGCAATCTCAGATAAGATTGGGGCGATCATTTTACAAGGGCCGCACCATTCTGCCCAGAAATCAACTAAAACAGGACCGTTAGCATTGATTACATCTGCTTCGAATTTTTCGTCACTCAACGAGATAATTTTGTCGCTCATTCTTTTCTCCAAATTTGGTCATTCGCTGAGATTTTCAGCCTTGCCCTATAGTGTTAATAGAAATTGTAGTTAATGCAAGCAATGATAAGCTATAAGCTATGCCACAAACACATTTAACAGATACATCTTTTTCCGATCTTCCGATCCATCCGCTAATTTTAAAAGCGCTTGAGGAAGCCAATTTCACAAAATGCACACCGATTCAGTCAATGGCTGTTCCTCAACTTCTCGAAGGAAACGACATTGCAGGTCAGGCACAAACAGGGACGGGCAAAACTATTGCTTTTTTGGTGGCGACTTTTCACCACCTACTAAATAACCCGAAGCCTGACAACGAGCCTAATAAACCGAGTCCAAGAGCCATCATTATGGCACCGACCCGTGAGCTTGCTGTGCAAATCTATAACGATGCGGAACTGCTTAGTAAGCACTCCGGACTGTCACTTGGTTTGATATATGGGGGTGAAGGTTACGAAAGTCAACGGGATCGATTAACAAAAGGCGTCGATATTGTTATTGGCACCACTGGTCGTATCATCGATTATTACAAACAAGATATTTTTTCTTTAAAAAATATACAAGTAGCAGTGCTTGATGAAGCCGATCGTATGTTTGATTTAGGTTTCATAAAAGATATTCGGTATTTGTTCAGGCGCATGCCTGAACCGACTCAACGCTTGAGTATGTTATTTTCTGCTACCTTAAGTTTCCGCGTTCAAGAACTTGCTTATGAACACATGAATAATCCAACGCATGTGCAAATCGAGCCCGAAAAGAAAACGGCAACAAGGGTGTCTGAAGAATTATTTTATCCATCAGATAAAGATAAGCCGCTACTGTTATTAACACTGTTTGAAAACGAGTGGCCAGACAAAGCTATCGTCTTTGCCAACACCAAATTTGGTTGCGAAACGGTCTCCGCTTGGTTGCAAGCTGACGGCCACAGAGTCGGTATGCTCAGTGGAGACGTACCGCAAAAGAAACGTTTGAGTATTCTTGAGGACTTCACCAGTGGTGCAATAGATATATTGGTAGCTACGGACGTTGCGGCCCGTGGATTACACATTCCAAAAGTCACCCATGTGTTCAACTATGACTTGCCCGATGACGCCGAAGATTACGTTCACCGAATTGGCCGCACTGGTCGTGCAGGCGAAAGTGGCATTGCGATTAGTTTCGCTTGCGAAAAATATGCATTGAACTTACCTGCTATTGAAATGTATATTGAACATCAAATTACAGTAACTGACTACGATCCAAATCAGTTGCTGAAAGACGTAAAAGCGCCGGTATTCCATCGTAAGCCAAGAGGCAGGACCGATGGTCGACCGGGTAATCGCGGTGGTCGTAATGGCGGGCAACGTCCAAGTGGCCCAAAAAGGAACCACCAAGGAAGAAACTAGAGGTAGTGAACTTTGATTCAAGAGTTACCTAACACTGTTATTCAGGACGAATATTACGCTGCCGTTGATTTAGGCTCCAACAGCTTTCACATGGTAATAGTGAGAGTACTCAGCGGTAGCGTTCAAATAGTCAGTAAAAATAAGCGTAAAGTAAGGCTCGCTGCAGGTCTCGATGGTGATTACAAGCTATCCGAAGAGAGCATTCAGCGCGGCCTTGACTGTTTAAAGACCTTCCGCGAGCAACTAGACGACCTACCCAAGGCAAATATCAAAGTTGTTGCTACGGCAACATTGCGTATGGCAACTAACTCAAGCGATTTTGTCACTCGTGGCGAACGCATTCTTAACCAAAAAATCAATATAATATCGGGTGAGGAAGAAGCCCGCCAAATCTACTTGGGTGTTGCTTACACATCTGCAAATCAAGGTAATACATTGGTTGTTGATATTGGCGGTGCAAGTACAGAAGTTATTGTTGGCCGCGACATGCAGCCGCTCCACTTAAATAGCGTGGATATGGGCTGTGTCACTTTCATGGAAAGATATTTTGAGGGTGGCATAATCAATGAAGAAAATTTTGACAATGCACTCGCTGCCGCTGAAGAAATGCTAGCTCCTTACGCATCTACTTTTAAATGTTTCGATTGGCAGCAATGTTTAGGTGCCTCTGGCACACCCCAAGCTGTCGTTAGTATATTGGTTAAACAAGGCATTAACGATGCTATCCGCTTAGACTATTTGTACCAATTACGTGACCAAGCTATTGCTTGTAAAAATATTGAGAGCTTAAAGATTGATGGACTCGCCGACTCACGCAGGCTCATTTTCCCGAGTGGGTTGGCCATTTTAATGGCACTATTTAAGCAATTGAATTTAAAAAACATGCAAATTTCAGGAGGTGCACTGAGGGAAGGTATTATTTACGGCATGTTGGATAATTATCAAAGAGCTGATCGCAGAACCCAAGGTATTAACCAGCTGGTTTCGCGCTTTCACATAGATACAGCGCAAAGTGACCGGGTACGCAAAGTAGCGATGGGATTAAGTCGTCAGATGTGCGAACAAAGTAAATTTTGTGACTTTGACACTGAAGCACTTATTTCCTCGGCCGCTGCGCTGCACGAACTAGGCCTACACATCGGTTATAAAAAGTTTCATGAACATGGTGCATATATATTAACGCATGTTGAATTGACCGGATTTACTAGTCTTCAACGCATGTTTATTAGAGATTTGGTTGGCATGCATCGTCAAGAAATTGATTTGATGGTGTTTAACAACTATCAGGAAGAGTTTAAAGAGATGCTCATCAACGCTCTGCGTATTGTCAGAATTTCCGTAATTTTGTGTACTCGCAGACGAGATAATACAGTTGGTAATGCTAAGCTTACGGTGTCTGGCGACGATTGGCATTTACATTTTGAAGAAGGAATTTTACCCTCTTCGCCTCTCGTACATGCCGAACTTATTCATGAGACTTGGTTGCAACACAAAGCTGGCTGGAAACTAATTTGTGAATAGCGCTTTGTTTTGCGTTACTCACCGTTGATTAATTGTTCAAGAATCAATTGTTACTGTTAACTGGCGTAAGTGCTGGTATGTCATCCAAAAATTAACAGTTAGTAGCACATTTATAAAAACGTGCTACCACTGCATCTAGTTATTATTGATTACTCAATCGCTTACCAAACGAAATTGCATACGCTGGTGAGCGCATTCTTAAGATAGGATCTGCGCTTGGTGTAAATCCGGCAGACATCATATTTGGGTCAAAGTTAGTATTCTTACAGGCATCACCGCCATTCGCTGTTACCGTAACCGTGCCTAATGCAATTTGAGGACGCGACTCTGGCCACTGCTGTGACGGATCGATTTCGCTATCTTCGGCTTCGCCTAAACTTGCCATAATTGTGAAGCTTACAATACCTTCTTTGAGTTGCTTTGCAAAAGTATCAACTAGGAATTCCTCAGGCATTTTCGCAGCTTCGTCTTTATCTAAAGTTTTGACACCTAAACTTGGCTGAATATCCCATCGAAATTTCGTTTTCTCACCACTAGCTTGGTTGAAATAAAACGTATGCAGACCAAAAAAGCCAGTATTTGCCCAAGAAGCAGGTGTTTGAGCTTGTTGATTCCACATCGCATTTGCCTGCACTGAAGGGTTTGCCTTGATGAAAGCCATCGTTTTAGCTAGGTCCGTTTTACCATTTTCATCGGGTAGCATTGTAGATAAAAAACCAAAAAATGTTTCTGGGTCTTTACCTGCAAATACAGGAAAGTTATTTCCAGTAAATGTGTGGAATGAGCCATTGGGTAATTTAATTTGCATGCCTAAACCACGAGTCCCAGGGGCTCTTTCATCACTATTTGGGTTTGCACCACCGAGAGAAAATCGCATGGAAACTGGTAAGTCGCCATTTGCCAATAAAGCAGCACCTTTAAAATGTTCGTTAGGAGCAGGTACAAAAGTCCCGGATGCACACATCCCTTTTGCATGCGCTTTTCTGAACCCAGGATGTTTGCCACCTAGTTTTTCAAAAATATCAACTACGTCTGTTGCCTGAACTTCTTTGTCACCCGCTAATGCACTTGATGGTGCAGTTACCCCAACAGTTAATAGACAAGCTGCAATGCTTGATGCAATAAATGTATGCTTCATATATATCCTTTATTTTTGTTAATTAGGTCAGTGCTAATCTCGAGTTGTAACGTGTAGAATTATTCAACTAATTTGAACTAAAATCAAATAGGTCGTTAAGACAGCTTGCGCCATGACATCAACCAGCAAACAGCACCAAAGAAACCTAAACCCAAAGTACACCATACTGGCTTTTCAAAAAGGTACATCAACACTGCAATGACCGAAAATGCGGCAGCTAGATGACTATAAAAACGTGCTTTTTGATTACTCTTAATTGCTTCAATATGCAGTTCGTGATGTTTCTGTAGTTCCATTGGAATACGTTTTAATTGCTTCATACCGTCATATATAAGATCAGGCATTTCTGGCAGCTTTTCATTCCAGAAAGGCAAGTTCTCATACACCTTTTTAAACATCGCTTTGGAGCCTACTTGTTCTTTCATCCAATTTTCAAGGAAAGGCTTTGCGGTTTTCCAAAGATCTAATTGCGGATAAAGCTGACGGCCCAGACCTTCAACATATAACAATGTTTTTTGCAGAAGCACGAGCTGCGGTTGAACCACCATATTAAAACGACGAGCCGTGTTAAAGAGTTGCAGTAAGATGTTACCAAAACTGATGTCCTCGAGTGGCTTTTGAAAAATAGGTTCACAAACTGTGCGGATACCCATTTCAAAATCAGCAATATTGGTGTCTGCAGGAACCCAACCTGAATCAACATGCAGTTCCGCTACCTTTCGGTAATCCCGATTGAAAAAGGCAATGAAATTTTCTGCCAAGTAGCGCTTATCTTCTTTACTTAATGTGCCAACAATACCGTAGTCTATGCCAATATAACGCGGATTTTCAGGGTGTTCTCTGCTGACAAAAATATTCCCAGGGTGCATATCAGCATGAAAAAAACTATCTCTAAATACCTGTGTAAAAAAGACTTCGACGCCGCGTTCAGCAAGTAGTTTCATATTTGTATTTTGCGCTCTCAATGCAACAACGTCGGATACTGGAATACCAAAAATACGTTCCATTACGATGACATCTTTGCGGCAATGTTCGCTGTAAAAATAGGGTACATACAACGATTCAGAGTCTTGAAAACTGCGTTTAATTTGTATCCCATTCGCCGCCTCTCTCAATAAGTCTAGCTCATCAAGAATGGTGCGTCTGTACTCTTCAACCACTTCAACTGGGCGCAAACGTTTGCCATCGGGGAGCCATTGTTTTAAAACCCGAGCGATACTGAGCAGTAGATCAACATCCGCTTCAATGGTTTGTCGAATGTTAGGACGCAATACTTTGATAACGACTTCTTTATTATCACTTTTCAACGTTGCAGTATGCACTTGTGCAATTGATGCAGAGGCCAATGGTCTAGCTGTAAAATCGGAAAAAAGCTCAGACAAATCGGTAATATCTAAAGACCGCTTGATCATTTCTTGTGCTATCTCAGGATCGAATGGCGGCACATTGTCTTGCAACATACTCAATTCTGTTGCGATATCATTGCTTAGCAAATCACGGCGCGTTGATAGCATTTGTCCAAACTTGATATAAACAGGCCCTAAGGTTTCAAGCGCCAGACGCAGCCGACGTCCTTCAGACTCACTCTTGTGCTTATTGGGTAGCCAAAACACACAACGACGAGCAAAGCGCACATACCATGGTTTAAAACGAGCAGGTATAATTTCGTCAAGTCCGTGCTGTAACAACACTTTGCCTATGTCATAAAAGCGTCTAATTTGCACGTTCACGGCCCTGTTTATGGTTGTTGTGAAACTGGTTTACATTATCTAAACACAAAACATTAATCATGTTGTTAGCATCTACTGAATTGAAATAAGAGGTATATTCACCGACAGCGGTTCTTTGTTCAATGCTCATTACGGTTTTCTCCCCGCTTTATTCTCAAGGATCGTCAAACGAGCTTCGAGTCTGGCTGCAGTATCCCGAACCTCGGACACTTTTTGTATATAGTTTTCAACCATAATTGGCCTAACACCAATTGGTTTTTTATCCAGTATTACGTCACTTAGGGCTTGTATTGCAAGCTTGTGATTGTGTTTAATTAACCGGCCAAAGGACTCCGCGCTCTGCATAGTGTTGTGTGCTGCAATATCCCCTATGCGCGTTGAAAGCAATTCTTCGATATCAATATTCAAGCCCGCAAATAGCCCGCTCATATTCTGGGCGATTTGTAAGTTTCCTTCAAAATCGAGTTTATTCTCACGGATAAGGCGAGTGATATTACTCGTGTCCTTAAGCTCATTGATAACAAACACCGACAAGCTTATAGCGCATCGATTGTGACTTGTTGATTGCTTGCGTTCTACCGTAATATCCTCGCTAATAGCACTCACAACAGAGTTAACCTCAACGCCTTTGGCGTGAAAGCTAAACACTAATGGAAAAGGCAATTCGTGCAGCTTTATTTCGCATTGCTTGGAAATTAGCGGCTGCAACAGTAAATAGCTTTCCTCATCAAGAGACAATATTTTATTGATGGCAATTTCAACAGCAGCGGTGATGACTTGAGCTTGATGCATTTAGAATTTAAACCCTCTATGCAGCGCTACAATTCCGCCTGTTAAGTTGGTATAACTGGTTTGTTCGAAGCCCACGTCTTTCATCATACCTTCAAGCGTTGCTTGATCGGGATGCATGCGAATTGATTCAGCTAAGTATTGATAACTCTCAGCATCGTTCGCGACTAACTGCCCTATTTTTGGCAATAGGTGGAACGAATATGTATCGTAAACTTTGCTCAGAACATCGCTGGTCGGCTTTGAAAACTCTAATACTAACAAACGTCCACCTGGCTTGAGGACACGAAAAATAGAAGCAAGTGCATTCGATTTTTCTGTCACGTTACGCAAACCAAAAGCCATGGTGACTAAGTCAAAATGATTATTTGGGAATGGTAAGGCTTCTGCATTGGCCTGCACATAATTGAGATTAGCCATAATGCCCATATTGGTGAGTTTTTCTTTACCTACCATCAGCATAGAGTGATTAATGTCAGCCAATGTTACTTGCCCATTTTCACCAACAATACGACTGAACTTAGCAGCTAAGTCGCCTGTTCCACCAGCAAGGTCCAATACTTTTTGACCTGCACGAATGCCACTACAATCAATAGTGTAGCGTTTCCAAATACGGTGTATGCCTAGCGACATTACATCATTCATCAGATCATATTTGGCCGCTACTGAATGAAAAACATCAGCAACCATTGACTCTTTCTGCGCTTTATCGACTTGCTTAAAGCCAAAATGCGTTCGCGTTGACCCGGCCTCTTCACTGGAATTCAAGTGGTTCAATAGATTATCGCCATGCCCATCGTCTTGTTTTTCTGCTGATGTTTCTTTTGTGCTTTGCATTTTAGTAGCTTCTTTTAAGAATGTTGATTTTGATGAGCGATTCAACAATGACTCTCTATAGGCGACTCTTTATAAATAAGTTTGTTTAGGTCATTTATGCAAAAGTGCTTCATGAAAATTCATTGTCTATCTAGCGGCCTAATTGTAGCTAAAAATCCGCATAAATACATCAAGTAAGCGAATCTTGGGATAGGAAAAATTGCTCAATCTGTATTTATGCCTGTTTTTATATTATTGAACCATACCCACGTGATTATCACCGCAGCTAAAGGACACGATTTGACTCAGTTCTTGTAAAGATAAACCACTCTCGTTTTGCCAATGGAAAAAAGTACTTTGAATTGTGTTTAAACTACGCTTTGATCTTGCTGAACCACTAATTAAGCCATGTTCAACAAAATAGCCCTCCACATCACGACTTAACAAAAATGTGTCCACACCTAACGTTCGCAATGCATAGGGTCCCGTATTACCACCTAGTCTCGCCCCTTTTTTCTTAAGGAAATCCCACAAACCCACCAGATCATCTTGCGGCCATTGTGTAACGAAATTTGCAAAGCTTCCATGCGACCGACGAATATCGTCGATCATCCATGCATTTTCGCGGATTGTTTTTACTTTATTGAAATTGCGTATAATGGCAGGGTTTGTTGCTTTTTGTTCTAACATTTCATCGGGCATCAACAATATTTTATCGATATCAAAACCAAAAAATACCTCTTCAAAGTTTGGCCATTTCTGGCGCACAACACGCCAGACAAAGCCCGATTGAAAAACTTTTTTGGTAAACTCTGCCAAAAAGCGATCATCTGGGGTGTTGAGTATCTGATTTTTGCTAGCGGGCTGAGAAAGTAACTCTTGAACCATGGCCTCGCTGCCTTTACGTTTGCATACTCTGTCATAAAGACTCGCAAAGGCCTCTGCCTTAAGATTTATGTCTATTCTCTTACCCACGCTCATGCAACGATGCCTGAATGGCGTAACAATGCATCAACTTGGGGCTCACGCCCTCGGAACGCTACAAATAACTCCATAGGCTCTTTACTGCCGCCCATTTCAAGGATGTTATTAAGAAAATCTCGTCCTGTATTTTGATTAAATATCCCTTCTTCTTCAAAGCGACCAAACGCGTCTGAGGACAACACTTCGGCCCACTTATAACTGTAATAACCGGCAGCATAACCACCCGCAAATATATGCCCAAAACTGTTTTGAAATTTGTTAAATGCAGGCGGAATGATAACCGCAACCTCTTGTCTAATTTCATCCAATATTTGTTGCACCGATTTTTCGGAATGACTTTGTTGATGCAAAGTAAAATCGAATAAACTGAACTCTAGTTGCCTTACCATTTGCATTGCCGATTGATAGTTTTTCGCCGCTAGCATTTTTTCTAACAATTCATTTGGTAAAGCTTCACCGCTCTCATAGTGACCGGAAATGAAACTCAAGGCCTCTGGCTGCCAGCACCAGTTTTCAAGAAATTGACTGGGTAACTCAACGGCATCCCAAGCAACTCCATTAATACCTGAAACCCCACCGGCTTCAATTTTCGTTAGCATGTGATGAATGCCATGTCCGAACTCATGGAATAAGGTGACGACTTCATCATGTGTAAATAGCGCTGGTTTGCCATCAACAGGACCATTGAAGTTGCAAACCATATAGGCTACGGGAAGCTGTAACTCGCCATTTGGCAAGCGTCTGCGACTTCTACAATCATCCATCCATGCACCACCGCGCTTTTTTTCGCGAGCATACAAATCAAAATAGAAAGATCCACGGTGTTGATTCTCTGAATCATATATATTGTAAAAGGAAACATCTTTATGCCACACATCCACATCATTTTGTTGCTCAATGCGCAAGCCATACAAACGTGACACAACTTCAAATAAACCACTTATCACTTGTTTCTCTGGGAAATACGGACGTAATTCTTCGTCCGATATTGCATATTTTTGTTGTTTGAGCTTTTCACCGTAATAAGTATAATCCCAAGGCTGTAATTCTTGTTGGGCACAATGCTCGGATGCAAAATCCACAATTTCTTGCAGTTCTTCTTGCGCTTGGGGTTTTGAGCGTTTCGCTAAATCTCTTAAAAACTGCGTGACTTGCTCCGTCGATTTAGCCATTTTAGTGGCTAAAGAGCGCTCAGCATATGAACTGAATCCAAGTAAACCGGCCGCTTCATGTTTTAATAAAAGTATTTCGTCGATGTTAGCTGCATTATCAAATTCACCAGCATTAGGTCCTTGGTCAGATGCTTTAGAAGAGTATGCGCGATACATTTCTTCACGTAATTCAGCGCTATCGG
>Ga0307488_10004277_pt1 | contig 11906 bp, 13 predicted proteins | sample SB02metaG_FD_202248 | JGI IMG/M metagenome (GOLD analysis project Ga0307488, IMG submission 202248) | Sea-ice brine microbial communities from Beaufort Sea near Barrow, Alaska, United States - SB 0.2 | ecosystem: Environmental > Aquatic > Marine > Coastal | place: USA: Alaska | collected...
TAATTCCTTTTTCATGCAATTTGTATTCCAGCTTATTGGCAACAGTAGATTTTCCTGAGCCCGATAATCCAGTTATCCATATTATAAATGAATTATGTTTATTTAATTTTCTTCTATCACTACAAGTGACCTTATAATTGTGCAAAATAATATTTTCTTTCATTTATTTATTGATTTATTATTCCCAATTAGGAATTTACGAAGTTTTCCTAAAGGTAGTTTCAACCATATTTTTTCGTGAGCATAATATAATATTAATTTTGTAAACAGTTCTGCTAAGGCAATAAACATTGCTATTTCACTGAAGGATTTTAAAATAATACCCGAAATAATAAATGTTGTTGTAGTAGCTAATATTCTCCAAGAAATTGTTTTGGTTAATAATTCTTTATTTGAGTTGGCCTGCCTCCCCAGGTATTTTAACCAAATTCGTTCATGAAAATAATAAATTCCTAATTTTAGTAAAAATTCTGAAACACCAATTTTAATGGCATTTTCAATACTACAAGCACCCATCATACAGGTTATTGTTAACACTACGAGTACCGTGGCAGTAGTTGCAATAATTCGCCAAGAAATTCCTTTTAATATACTTCTTAAATGGGAGGTTTTTTTATATGTAGTCATTTTTCTGTTTTGCCATTAGCAATGTTCCTTCACTATATTCCTCAAAGTAATTCAACGTCGTATATTTCTCATCTTTTAAATTATATATTTTCAAGAAACTGAATAGATATAAAACACTTATTTACTGTCTGATATTTTACATTTCTATAGCTTGTTCAATTGTTATTTTTGGAAAAATATTTAATTTTCCATTAATTGTTGCATCGTAAATCTCAATATTATTTTCATTTAAAAATGATAATGCTTTCTTGTAACCAATTTCAGACCCTTCGAGATTGGGTATTGCCCATTTTTTATTTTTAAAATAGTTTGGATCAAAATGGTTATGATCGTCACCCTTAAATGTTTCGATTTTTGATTTCACTTTTTGATTACTATACCCTTTAAAACTATGATCTACACCTACTAAAATTATTTTTTTGGCGCCTAAATAGTAAGCAAATTGTATTGCTGAGTAAGTAACTGTACCAGAAGTACCTACTTTTTTTGTGAAATTATTTGAAAAATCAGAATTATAATTTGGTAAGAGGTAACTAATATTTTTTGATATTGCACCTAATAAAAAAGATTTGATATCTAATATAACTGGAATTCCTAGTTTTTTAAATATTTTTTTATTTTGAAGTGTAACCAAACCATTAATACAAACTATAAAATTTGGACGCCACTTAGTTTTATCAAAAAATAAATCTATCTTGTTCATTCCCACTGAAGGTATTCTGAACTTGTCTAGTGGTGTAATTTTTAGACTTGGTCCATTTCCTACTACTAATATAGTTTCTCCCTTATACTTGTTTTTGTATGATTTAAGTTTTTTATTTCCAAATAAGAAATAAACGTACTTTAAAATATGAAATTTAATATATCCTGATTTTTTTAATATTTCTCCTATCATACTATTCTTTTGTTTAAAATTCTATAAATTAATATTGTTCGTCAAGTTAATAATTATTGATGAATTTCAATTATAACATCTTGTTTAAATTTTAATTTCACAAGAAAATAATACAATAACGACATGTACATAATACTAAAAAAATTAAAATTGTTTAATAATGACTCTGTAAAACTTAAGAGAAAAAAAGTTAAAATTATTCTAGCCCAAATAAATAACTTTTTATCAATAAGTTGATTAATTAAAGTAAAATGAATACGTATATAAAAAAATACTGTTAGTATACCTGACAGAAAAAGTAAAGTAATTAGACTATTGTGTGGGTGTTGATATTTTTTATCTGGAACTATATTTTTAAAAGTGTCAATATGTCCCTTTAAATAATCCAAGATTTGAAAATCTTTAAAATCTTGAAGAAAATGTATATACAACCCTATTCTTTGATCATTAGATCCACTCGATCCTTTTCTCTCCAGTAAATCAATCACAGATAATAAACCTTGAATTTCTTCAATAAAAATTGAAACACCTAGAGTTATTACAAGGGGTAATATTAGGACGGTTTTGTAAAGAAATTTAGATTCAACTTTGAATATAGATAATATTAAAAAAACTAGAGCTATTAAAAAGGGGCCTCTTCGTTGCAAAAATAATAAACATGTGAAACAAAATAGTACTATAATAATTTTATAAATATTGTTAGTTACATAACTGGAACTAAATAAAAATAAAATTACAAGAAGTGGAATGGTTAATGTGGAATCTAAGAGGTGAAAAATACCATTTGCAGCACTTATATCAGAATAAAGTGTTTTATAAGAATTGAATCCAGTTAATATAAAATGGTAACCTAAGAAAAAAAATAAGATTAAAAAAACCGAATAAAAAAAAAATAACCCTAAAGTTTTTTCATAATTAAGTATTAAACACGCATTAATAAGAGCAAAAGAATAAGATAATAGAACTAATATGTTAAGAAGAGCACCCGGAGTCCAGTAATTATTTATTATAACAGTAGTTATAAAAAAAACAGTTAGAAAGAAAACCATAATTTTATTGAAGAGAAAACGTTTAGCTAACATTATTAAGAATAAAATGACTATTGATTCAAAAATTATAAGAAGAAAGTTAAACAATAAACTTCCATTATAATAGAAATAATTATTAGCTAAAACAAGAAAAGGAAATATTAGAATTAGTAATTTAATTATTAATTTCATCTTATAATTTAAATTTAGAGAAAAGTCTTTTTATTGATATTAGATCTCCTTTTTTAATAAAGTATAAACTAGTTTTAAAAACTACACTAAGTTTACTTTTAATTTTATAATTAAGATTAACCGTTGTTTTAAAATATTCATTAAACCAAATAGTGTATTGATCTAAAAAAACAGACATTTCTTTTTTTAACTTTAAAGAATCGTTTGAATCATGTATTCTTCTCACAGTTAAAGGTTTTTTAATTACAATTGCCATATTCTCAAACAATGCTTTTCTTCCAAATTGAATATCTGGCCATATAAAAGGAACATTAAAATTATAACTCTTCAATAAAGAAGAAAAATAATGCCTACGAAAACTCAAACCACTTGTTTGTGGACCAAGACAAAAAATTAGATTTGTTTTTAGAACAAAATCTAATGGATTAAAATTTCTATTAACAGATAGATAATCACTAATTATCTTTTCTTTTCCTATCTGAGTAATTATTGTATCTTGAATTGAATTTACATGAGGTAGAGTTTCATATAATCTCATAATTTCCTTGACTTTTGAAGGCATAAAATAATCATCAGAGTCTAATAAAAAAATAATATCACCAGTAGATTTTTCAAAAGCCTTAATAATAGCGTTATGCTGGTTGTGAGAATTAAATTTTGCTTTTGGATTTTGATTTTCTAATAAGTGAATTTTTGTTAGATATTTTTTGACTACATTTAACGAATCATCAGTTGAAGCATCATCAAATAAAACAATTTCGATATTATTGTAGTCTTGATTCAATACTGATGACAAGCATTCATCAATATAGTTCTGATAATTGTAATTATTTATTAAGACAGATGCTTTCATTTAAAAATAGAATTATAATCCCTTAGAGGAAAAACATTTAGTTTAGAACCTGGTGAAGCATTAAAAATTTGTCTACCATCTTTTTCGTAATATTTCTTCGCTTTTAAATAAGAAAGTTCCATTCTATCTACCCTTGGATCGTGCCAACGTTTTCCTTTCCCAAAATAATCTTTATTAAAATGATTTACATCATCTCCTAAAGATAAAATTTCAGTTCCATTTACTTTTACATCTTTAGGTATTGAGTAACTATGATCAAAACCCACCAAATAAACTTCTTTAAATCCCATATAATAAGCTAACTGAAGATTAATATAACTAACGGTTCCACCAGTCCAAACTTGTCTTAATGCGTTTTTCGAGAAGTATGGGAAGTCATTATAATCATCATACCTAAATCTAACATTTAACCAATTGACATCTTGTGCATCTGATATGCAATACTTAAAATAATTACCAAAAAACTTTTGTGAACCTTTAAATTTATTAATCTCATCTTTTCTATCCTCAGCTACAAAAATATCTTCAACAACATAATAAGTTGGTAAAAACTCCATTTTTTCTTCATTTGTATAGATAGCATTTACACCAAATGTAATTTCATTTTTTAGTTTTGTCAAATCTATGTTATTCAGAGAAGGACCATTTCCTATAATAAAACATCTTTCACCAATATGTTTATTTTTTAAAGCATAAATATTTCTTTCATTATTTCTAAAAAATAAATGAAACCATCCTGCAAGACGATATATAAAGGTAAGTTTAACTTTTTTTATAAATGAAATATTAGGAGTATCTGTGGCTTGTATGTGGGAATCTAAAAAAAGATTATATATCAAAAAATACAAAAATTTTATTTTTTTCTTAACTGTTTTCATTTTTTATTAAATAAGTAAATTTTAATTTATTTGATTATGTGAAAATTTTTATTATTAAAAGTTTTTCTACATTACCACATGCATTTATAGAAAGGTTTACAAAAGGTGAAATAATATTTTTTAATTTCTATTTAAATTTCATTTAATATCTGATTTACTTTTTGTGATACATATTCAATTTCTTTATCCGTAATTCCAAGTCCCGAAGGAATATAAAAACCATTTTCTGAAAGAATTTCGGAATTAGGTAAGCTTACATTATTATTAAATTCTTTAAGTACAGGCTGTTTATGAAGTGGGTAAAAGAAAGGTCTATTACCTACACCGTTTTTATTTAAGAATTCAACAATCTTCTCCATATTATTAGAATCCTTCAGCAATATTCCATAAACCCAATAAATATTATCTGCATATGCCATTTTTGAAGGTAACGTAGTATATTTGTCATTTTTTACCAATAAATTATTGTACCACTCTCCAATTTCTCTTTTCCTTTTTACTATAACATTAATATTTTCAAGCTGAGCTACACCCAATGCTGCTTGTATATTAGTCATTCTCGCATTTGTACCGAGATGAGTATGATAAAATCGTTTTTCCTTTGTAAAACAAAGATTTCGTAAACTTAGTATTTTTTCATAATAATCTTTATTATTTGTTAATATCATACCACCTTCACCTGTAGTTATATGCTTATTTGCGTAAAAACTAAAAGTACTAATATCTCCAAACGAACCACAAATATTTCCATTATAAGTTTGACCATGCATTTCAGCTGCATCCTCTATAATTTTTAAATTGTACTTTTTTGCTAAACTAATTACTTTATCCATCTCAACCGGAAAGGAATAAATATGAACAGCCATAATCGCTGAAGTATTCGGTGTAATTTTTTCTTCAATTTGATTAACATCCATATTCCAAGTTTCTAGACTAGAATCAACAAATATAGGTTTTAATCCAGAATTTACAATTTCATGAATACAACTAATTATAGTAAAACTTGGTAAAATGACTTCTGAACCTCTTGGAAGATCTAAAGCCTTTAATGCTATATCTATAGCAATAGTTCCGTTGGTTACAGCTACAGCATATTTTCTATCACAAAACTTCGCGAAATTTTCTTCAAATTTCCTAACGTAAGGACCTTCCGATGATATCCAGCCACTATCTATACAATCTATTAAATATTTTTTCTCATTACCTGAGAATTTTGGAGTATTTACGGGTACAAACATATTAAAATCTTTTTTTGTCATTAATTCCGTTATAGGGTCCTTGTTTTACTTCAATTACTTCAGAATCTTCAATAAATTCAAATCCATGACCTCCTTTTAAAAAAATAATTGTGTCTCCCTTCATTAAAATTTTATCATCGATTTTCTTAAGTGATGTCTCATAAAAATTTACTTTTATTTTCCCTGATTTTATTAATAAAACTTCCGAACAACTGGTTATCGATCTATTGTTTTTTAAATGATAATGTGGTTCAATATTATACCCCTTAGATCTATGCATAAATCCAAGCTGGAAATCATCATCTTCATTTGTTATAAAGTTAATATTGTTTTTTATACTATAATCAGACCTAATTATCATAGAATAAATTTCTCCACTTTTAAATTTTAATGTCTCAATCATTTGTTAGAAAATTTAATTTAGTTATATAATTTTTAAATGAATATTTTTCTGAATTGAAATAAGATTGTTTGATTTCAGTTTGTGAAACCTTTTCAAGAGATTTTGCCATTTCAGTGGAATTATAATTATTACTAATAATAAAATTATTTTTAAAAATATCTTTATTAAAATCATATCCAGCAGAAACAACAACAGGAAGCCCTAGACTTATAGCTTTATATGTTGATAAATTAAAATCACAAATATCAGAACAAATAAAAGCATTAGAACTTAGCAAGTTAGAAATGGCGACTTCTTCAGCTACATTAATTTTGAATTCTACCTTATTAATTAGATTTAATTTTTTAATTAATTTCATTAATTGATTAAAATAGTTATTATCAACCTTAAGCCCCATAATAATTAATTTTTTATTCGGAATATTGGCTTTAGAAAAAGCCATTATAGAAATTTCAATATTTTTTTCTGGAGCAATTCTTGAGTATGAAATTATTGTAAAATCGTTATTTATTTTCAAATTATTAGATGATATAGTATTAGTTTCTAATGCGAAATTTGAAAATGATTTTTTATGCTCAAGCAATTTAGCTGTAGAATTAGCAGACCTGTCAGTCAATGAAAATATATAATCTACTTTTTTGAGTTCTTTAATTCTCCATTTGACTAATTTATCATTTTGACTTCTTTTAAAGAACGATTTAATCGGTAACAAATTAGATTTAAAAAACAAGAGAAATTCATTTAATCGATCTCTCTTTAAACCAATATTCAATTTCAGGTAGGGATCAAAATTTATAATTTCTTTCTTATTTCTTAATAAATTTAGACGTTTTAAGATATATGGGTCTTTTTTCCAAAATTGATCATGTACTAATACAATTGTTTTAATTGGGTGTTTTTTTAATAAATCTTTAAATCTGTTTTGAAAATCAAAATAACTATATTCAGTATCGAAAAGTAATTTATCACATTTTTTTAAATGAGAAATAATAAAATTTTCTTGAAGAACCAAATTAGAATTATCATTTTCTGACCAAGAATTCTGACAAGAAAAGTGGTTAAATTTATATTCTGGATAAATATTCTTAAGATCATAATAGTTTATCGAAATTGAACCATATAAATCATCGATTAAATCTAGTTCTCTGCATATTTCTAAGTAGAAACGTCTTCCCCCTCCTCCTTGTGTATTCTGAGCAATTGTGTAAATACAATACATTTTATTATTATTTTAATTTTAAGATATATCCTTTATAAAAAACTTTATTACTTTTATCAAAAGGTATACTACATTTATCAATATTGTCGTACCAATCATCAATGATGGTGTAATATTTTTTCAAAGCATCTAACTCTTCGAAAGAAATAACTTTCATAACATACTCTGAGCTGCCACCATTTTGGATGGTAAAAAAACTATTTTCTTTAGTAAAAGGAGTCCTATTTATAATAATATAGTTTGGTTTTTTTTGAAATTTTTCAATAATATCTAGTAAACTATCATTCAAATATTGCAATGAACTTGACGCATGGAAGATTTCAATATCTTCATTAATGATATCTTCTAATTTTTCAAAAAATAAATTAGAATATTTTTTATTAAAACTACGTCCTAAACTAATAAATTTTTCAATTTCAACAACCTTCCAATTTGAATTTTCAAGTTTATTATTTAAATAATGATTATATAAATAATAATGATTACCAATATTACCTCCAAAATCTACTATATTAATTTTATTTACAACAGGTAAAGTGATTATACGATCCAACCAAAACAAGGTTGGATAATCCCATGAAAATAAACCTTTAGAATTATATGATTTACTATCATTTCTTACGTGTATTAAATCTGATGGTGTCTCAATAAGTTTATTGAAATTATTTTTATATTCTTCAGTATTAATATTACTCCAAGAAAGAGTAATATTTTTTTGAGCATCTTCAAATCTTTTATATTTACCTTTAACACCTCCATAACTTTTTTTGTATTTTCTTAGAAGATTAAGTCCTAAAAGGATATTTTTTATCATATAACTGTTATTATAATTGTTAGAAGGATAACTAAATAAATAAATTTATTGGAATTTCTAAAATAATCACCAAAATTACATCTCATACTTTGGAGCGACATTTTAACGGGTAACCAATTGTTTAAAATTAAATTTGAAAGTCCTAAGAGTAGGATTGCTAGAATTGGATTATTTGGACTAATAAATAATAATAAAGAAAGATAAATAGAACCTGAAAACAAACTAAACAAATACCAGGGTTCTTTGTTTTGGGTACTGTAAATATGCATATGAATACCGTGATGTCTTTCTAAAAATAAAACTAGAACTAAAACAAATGAAAATAAACTATTCGAATTTAAATTAATCAATCCAAAATATTCAAATTTAACAGTAATCAGATAAAGAAAACTCAGACCCCAGTAAATAAGAAAAACTTTATTTGAAGATTCTAAAACTTTACTAGTAAAATTTTTAAGTTGTGAATTCTTCCTTAAATCAACATAAACAGGTGTTAAAGATGAAAAATAAATCATACTAAATGAAGATATCATTAACACAATTCTTAAATTAAACATATACATGTTTAGTTCGTCTCCATTAAGGTTGTTAACCATTAGCTGATTTGAAAATTCAATTATACCTGTTGAAAAAAACATAGCTAACCCTCCCCTCCATACAGTTGGAAAAACTTCATTAAATTTTTCTTTAAACTCCTTAAGTGTAAGATCGTTTTTATTCTTAAATATCTTTTTTGATAAAAAATAATTAGTTACCACAATTGCAATATTCGCAGACTGTATAGCTATTATAATACTTAAAAGACCACTATTAGTAATTACAAGAAATATTACACTTAAGAGTTTAATAGAATTAATTATAGAGTTTTTATAATTAACTTTATAGATATGTCCCAAACCAATTAGTGCATTGACATACTTTTTCCCATAGAAACTTATAATTAAACCAACAGTGTGTATAATAAATAAAATAAATAATGAACTGTCTAATTTAACTAACTTTGAAAATGAGTAAAAATAACTTAATACTAGTAACAAAATTAAAATAAGTGAAATTAAACAGTAAATATAATGTGTAAAAAAAAATAATTTATTTATTTTTTCTTCAGTAGATTTTTTATTGGATATTTCATAAGAAAAAAATCTTTGTAGTACCGGAGAGAAACCAATGTCGGCATAGTTTAAAAAAGTGGAAAATGATAATAATAATAACCAAGCAGATTTCTCAGAAACATTATCATATGACATAATATAAAGTGTCACTAATAAGGAACTTAATACAAATAATATATAATTGCTGTATGTAATTAATATTCTTTTATCAATCATCTTAAATTTGATATTTTTAAAGATTTATGAATTATATTCAATTATTGTTCTCGAAAGATTTTGAATTGAAACAACTCCTTGATTTTGAACATTTTCATGGGTTCTAGACCCAACATGTGGAGTAATAATTATATTTTCTACACCCAACAAAACTTCATTTTCTAGAATAGGTTCAGTCTCTAAAACATCACATAAATACCCCTTAATTAATTTATTTTTAATACCTAAAATTACGGCAACTGGATCTATAAGCTTCCCTCTAGCAGTATTTATAATGATTGGCTGTTTTTTAAGTTTCGTGTTTATTACAACTTCATTTATAAGTTTATCTGTTTCATTATTATGTGGAAGATGCAAACTAATAACATCGCAATTACTATAAATTTCATTTACATCTGTAGTGAAATTAATATTTGAATATTCATTTAAAAATTCTTGATCTTTAAAGATATCATAGGCTAGCACTTTCATTCCTAAAGCACTAGCTTTTTTCCCTAGTTCCTTACCTACAGCTCCAAGTCCAATTATACCGATTGTCTTACCTTGTACCTCATATCCAATACCTCTTTTCCAACTACCTCCTTGTACTGAGTTATATTGAAGGTGTATGTTTTTAGAAAATGTAAATAATAATGCGAGTACATGTTCTGATACAGATACTTGGTTTATTCCAGGTACATTGGTTACTTCAATACCGAATTCTTTTGCAGCCTCGAGATCAATTCTATCTAGACCTACTCCGTATTTTGAAAGCACTTTCAAGTTCCCTTCTTTCCCTGCTTTTATTACTTCTCTTGTGTATTCGTCATCACCACAAATAACTCCGTCATATTTATGAATAATTGGCAATAAAACGCTTTCATCTACAGGGCCTCTTAAGTAATCAATATCCCAATTTTGAGAATTTAATAAATCATGGTGTTTTCCTGGAGTATCTTGAAAGGAAGTAGTAGTTAATAAAATTTTCATTTACGTATTTTTTAAAATTTTTTCTAATTGATAAAAATCATTAAATTTGAGACCTTTATAGTCTTTAAAGATTTCTTTGTTTTCTTCATTTTCTCTTAAGGCAAAATGAGTTTTTGAAAAATCAGCAGCATCCATATCTGTAGTTGCATCTCCTAAAAAAATGATTTCATCTCGCTTTAAGTTGTGTTTTTTAATCAAATTTTCAGTCCAATACCTCTTATTGTTTGGGGAGCCGTGCAAGCCAATAAAAAAACTGGTTAATTTTCTTTTTTCAGCAATCAACTCAATCTCTGTGGTTGGTGTTCCTGTAATAACCCAGAACCTAAATTTTGTATGGTATTTTTCTATAAAATAATATGCACCTGAAACTTCATCAGAATTAATTACTTTATCTAAAACTATATTTGAAAATTGATTGGCTAATTCATTTACTTTGTTTTCGTCAATTATTTCATTAAGAAATTCCTTATGAAAATATTTAAACTTTTCATACCTAGAAACTCCCCCGTGTAATTTATGATATTCAACAACTTTAGCAGCAATATCTTTACCATATGGAAGATACATTTCTTCAAAAGCATCCGTTTTAGCACTTACGGATTCTGCTATTACTCCATCAAAATCAAAAAATATATTCTTAATATTCATATTAGTTTATTCCTAAAATACAAGTTGTATCAACATTTGAATTAATAATCTTAGTAATAGGATAATGATCTCCATTACCAATTTTTATCTCTTTTAAAATTTGACTTTTAATCACTCCTTTTGCCAATATTATAATTTTAGAAGCATTTAAAAGTACTGGGTAGGTTAAAGTAATTCTATCTGTGTTTAGTTGGGGGACACTATTTTTAATTACCGCTTTTTTACTTTCATTTAATCCTTTTGTGCTAGGAAATAATGAAGCTGTATGTCCGTCATCCCCAATACCTAAAAGAATTAAATCAAAAATAGGTAAGTTGTTTTCACCTAAAGAGATTTTTGAAAATAGTAATTTCTCATAGTTAATAGCACAATTCTCAATAGAATAGTTCTCATTTATCATAGAATAACTAGAGGAATTTACATCTCTTAAAAATACTTTTTCAATATTCCCGAAATTACTTGAAGAATTTGAAGTAGGAACGTTCCTTTCATCTACCATAAAGAAATTGAAATTTTCCCAATTAAGTTTATATTCTTTAAGAATACTTAAAATAGGCAAAGGAGTTGAACCTCCTGACAAAGCAATTGATATATTCTTTTTATTTTCAGAAAGTGTTTTTAAAGTATTATATAAAAATTCTGCTGAAAATGAATCAAATTCTTTTTCTTTTAAGGTATTTTGCTTAAAATTATTTTTCATTTTTATGAACAGATCTTATACATTCTAATAAACCTTGTCCCATATCAATGTGAGGATTAGCTGAAAGCTTCCTACTTACTGATGGCTCAAAAGAATAGGGTGTGAAATTATAAT
>Ga0307488_10004278_pt1 | contig 11906 bp, 9 predicted proteins | sample SB02metaG_FD_202248 | JGI IMG/M metagenome (GOLD analysis project Ga0307488, IMG submission 202248) | Sea-ice brine microbial communities from Beaufort Sea near Barrow, Alaska, United States - SB 0.2 | ecosystem: Environmental > Aquatic > Marine > Coastal | place: USA: Alaska | collected 2017-05-06
TTCTCTAAACTGTGAGTAGTCTGCCGCCATGCCTTCAGACTCAATGCCTCGTTGGGTAGCGCCTGTTGCTTCTTGCTTACCAAGCACATCAAATCCGTATTGGTTAGAGGCATTCTGAGCTTGCATACCAAGACCTTGCTCAGTATTAAACTGTTGTTGTGCTCTGTCGTACGCATTAGCGTAGCCCTGCCCCGTTATGTCGGCTATGTTAGACTGCAAGTTGCGTTGGCCTTCCATATCCATAATTGCCTGACGTGACCCCCCATAAGCACCTGCCTTAGTCATACGTCCAGCATTAGCTATACGGTCTATTTCGTTTTGACGGCGTGCTTCGGCTATCTGGGGATTAAGCGACTGCATCAGGTATGGGTTCATATACTGTTGAGCTTGGTCTGCGCCGAAAGTCTGTGGGGTAAAGGCACCCATATCCGTAGGAGCTTGCAAGTTACCAATACCTGTAAACGCTTGATCTTGTATTGCACTTGTTCCGGCGCTAAGTGGCCCTTCATACCCTTGGTATGCTTGATTACCCAACGCCTTACCTTGACCTAGCATGTCAGTTACGTAGTCACCAGCGTAATTAGATAGAGAACTTTCAAAACCCGCGTATGCCCCCACATTAGGATCAACACCCGTTGTAGTGTCTCCTCCAACACCTGTTGCGGCGTTGTCACCCCCTACTACCGCGTTTGCGTCATCATTTCCAGCGTAATTAGTAACTTTAGGTTGACGTTTATATACAGAACCGCCGTAGTTATATGCCTGCGCAATACCACCTTGAGCCATATTAGGCATAAACTTGTTAGGGTCTATTTGTTTACCTTGTTCTGAATTTCCGGTTCGTTCCATACGTACATTATCCATCATACTATGCAACTGATCTGCACCTGCATCAGAGTTACCGTTACCTAGGTGACTTACTACATCAGCAGGGATAACAAACTCACCATCACTAAGACGTGCTTCTTGCGTGCCATCAATACTTGCTGGGACTTCATCAGCCATACCATCGGTTTTACCACCTAAGTAGTACCCGTTATGGCGACGATTATATGCAGAGGCAACTCCACCAGCGGCCATACCTACAGCTTGTTGAGGGCCACCTTGAGGGTCATATATAGGTTGTTGATTAGTTACTGGAGACTTATTTCGTCGGGCTAACAGCTCGGCTTGCGCTTTTGCAGTAGCTTGAGCTTCAGCTACACTCTGCGCTTCACCTTCAGGACGTTTTGCATACTGTACGTCTGAGAAGTACCTACGTCCACCACTTCCGGGCCTACGGGGGGCTTCTCCTTGAGCAGGTTGCTGCATAGGTACTCGTTCGCGCACAGCCTGTAACTCAGGAACCGTGCCTTGGTACCCTATTTGAGGTATATCGGGCTGAAAATAGTTACTAAGCTGCTTGCTTGCAGCACCCTGAGCAATGCCGCTAACTAGATTGCTGTTTAGGAATTTATTTGCATCGCTTCCGTCATCAGTTAAAGCGTCTACTGCATCTGAATACCAACCCATTACTATTCTCCAATTATCCGTATCAATTTGTCTGTGTCATTTTCTATCTTACCACCTTTAGCAGCTTTAGTAACTCCGAACATGTCAGAGCCATACCCGCCAAACGGGGTGTTATAGAATTGATCCTGTGCTCTATCTCTAAATATACTCTCAAAGTTATATGCAGGGCCAATGTCAGCTAAACCCATCTTGTTGGTGCTAACTACTGTAGGCTGCGCCGCTTGTAAACGTGCTACGTCGCGTATCTCTCTGTCAAAGTCAGAACGTCTTTGAGTAGTGTCTAGTTGTGTCTGAAACTGAAGCTGCCGCTCTTGCGCTAGTTGTTGTTCTTGCGCGGCTATAGTCTCTTGTTCTCTTTTCTGCTGCGCGGCTATTGCATCGTTGTAGGCATATAACCCAGTATTATCAAACGCGCCTTCTAGGTTGACATCTACTCCCGATAATGACTGCTCTAACAGAGTCTGGTCATTGATGTCAATAACGCCGTCATTGTTAACATCATACTGTAATTGTTGGTCTGTTGCGACAAAAGAAGTAGGGTCGGAAAGCGCGGCTTGCTCGGCAATAATATCCGCTACGGCCAATGCATCTTGAGTAGTTACTTCTCTTGCAGGTTTGCCTAGATATTGAGCTATTAGATCAAGATCACCAGTTATTTGGTCAACACCTAATCCTATCTGTGTAGCTAAGTTTTCTTCAGTAACACCTATCTGAGTTAGTATTTCTTCTTTCGTTAAGCCTAGATCAATACCAACTTGGTCTATAGCAGACTGGATGGCTACATCACGCTCTATACCTGCTAGCTCAAACTCAACAGCTTGGTCAGTTATTGCCTTTTGAGTGTTGTTTATAGCCGTAGTTATAGTGTCAGTCTGTGCGTCTATCTCCCCAGATAACTGGTCAATACCTAGCCCTATCTGTGCAGATAAGTTAGCTTCAGTAAGACCTACCTGATTTAGTATATCCTGCCGTGCTACCCCTAAATCTACGGCAACTTTGTTGACAGCTAACCTAATAGCCTCATCACGCTTTATACCTAGCTTCTCAAACTCAAGAGCTTGGTCAGTTATTGTTTTTTGAGTAGCAGCTATTTCTCCAGTTAAAACTTCAGTCTGGGTGTCTATTGCAGCAAACACTCCCGTAGCGGCATCAGTGTCCGTAGCGGGATTACCAATAGCAGAGAGTACTTCTTCTTTAGAAGCGGTTACATTACCGTTTACGTTTGTTATCTCGCTGTACAGTCCTGTAGCAGGTATGACATTACCTTCAGCGTCTAACCCTGCGGGAGTACCTATAAAGGTTAATATCTGCTGGTCGTTAAGCCCTAACTGCTCTAACTCGGCATATAGCCCCGTGGCAGGGTTGCCATCAGTAGCAGGCGTACCAATAGACTCGTCCAACATAGCGGCTACTTCATCTGAATTTAAGCCGTTGTAGTTGTTAGTAACACTGTTGTCGATGTAGTTGTTAGTAACACTGTTGTCAACAGGATCAACTGGGTCAACAGGATCAACAGGATCAACTGGGTCTACTGGATCAACAGGATCAACAGGATCAACAGGATCAACAGGGTCAACAGGGTCAACAGGATCAACAGGGTCTACTGGATCAACTGGGTCTACTGGATCAACAGGATCAACAGGATCAACAGGGTCTACTGGATCAACTGGGTCAACAGGATCAACAGGATCAACAGGATCAACAGGATCAACAGGATCAACTGGGTCTACTGGGTCAACTGGGTCTACTGGGTCAACAGGATCAACAGGGTCTACTGGATCAACTGGGTCAACAGGATCAACAGGGTCTACTGGATCAACAGGATCAACAGGATCAACAGGATCAACAGGATCTACTGGATCAACTGGGTCAACAGGATCAACAGGGTCTACTGGATCAACAGGATCAACAGGATCAACAGGATCAACAGGATCAACAGGGTCTACTGGATCAACTGGGTCAACAGGATCAACAGGGTCTACTGGATCAACAGGATCAACAGGATCAACAGGATCAACAGGATCAACAGGAGCAACAGGATCTATAGGATCAACTGGGTCAACTGGGTCAACTTCTTCACCAGTATCATCCCAAGGCGCTCTTTGGTTTTTAAATGGTGTACCGTCTTCGTTATAAACACCACCTAAAGTTTCGCCGTCTCCTGCAACTAGTTGAAACTTACCTGCTTGAGTTGGGTGAGGAACTAAAGTATAAGGCTCATAAGTAGTACCTGTATCAACAGGATCTACTGGGTCAACTGGATCAACAGGATCAACAGGATCAACAGGATCATCAACTGGCGTAAGGTTACCTCCATCGTCAACAGTGTATATTGTTTCTACTCCAGCCGAATCAACTACTACTACATTGCCCTCTTCGTTAGTGTACGTTACATCTCCAGTTTCGGGGTTGTACTCAATACCACTTATATCTGGATTGTTAGGGTCATTGTCTTGGTTGTCAGCTATACCATCGCCATCAGTGTCGCCTTCACTACCATAGGTCATTGCCCAGTACGCAGCTAATTGGTCATCTAAGTCGGTGTCAGGCGTTGATCCTGTAATGTTGGTAACGTCTTCAGGGTTATAAGTTAATCCCAGTTGCTCTAACGCGTCTACAGCTTCGGCAGTGCTCGTGTAAACCTCGTCATATAAGAAGTTCATAGCATCTGTAGCGGCTTGTGGATCGCCCAAGAAATTGTTTAGTTTGACTTGTAATTCTTCTTGGCTGTAGTTTTCAGAATTATTTAGCAACTCTAGTGCGTCAGGGCTATTGCCTATTATAAGATCGGACACAATGTCGCCCGTAGAAGAAATACCGTATATACCCCCTGATACAGTACCACCAACCAGCGCACCTAATGCAGCGGCGGCACCGACATCACCCATTACATCTATGCTAGGGTCTATTAGCGATAGTTGTCCAAGAGTGTATGCCGTAGCTCCTCCTTCTTCTAGAGATTCTGTAAGTCCTTCCTGTATCATAACAGACGCGCCTTCGGACAAACGCCTTGCTAGTTCGTCGTATAACCCCCCGAACTCTGGAGTAGGCTTACCAGATATAAATACTTTTTCCAGTGCCATACCACCTACAGCAAGAGACGCTACAGTTAACACACCTGCTACGTTACCAGAATTTATAGCTAAATTTAGCGCATACTCTCGTCCTTTAGCATCTTGTGTAGCTAAAAAGTCTGTGCGGGCTTGTCCTGTTAACTCTAAAATGTCCGCTTCCTTCTCGGCCATTTTCATATACGTATCGTAACCTTGCTCGTACGCGCCCCCCGCAGTAGCCCCCCACGACTCTCCTACATCCGCAGCGGCAGCGGCAGTAAGCCCTGCTTTTCTACCTATTACTTGTGCGGCTTCTTGCGATAGTTCCTTTGTAAGTCCAGCACCTAAGACTTTTGCCGCGCCCCTACCTAGTAGAGTACCTAGACCACCTATTAACAACGGCGCTGCTTCCTGCATAAACTCTACAGATATGTATTCTCCAAAGAACGCGGCTGGGTGGTTAGCTGCGGTATTAAATATACCCTGCGCACCTTCCCAAAGACTCTTCTTACTCTCGTCTCCAGATACATACTCACCGTTTTCGTCGTAGACTATAGGAGTATTAGGGTCGTCTCTAGTTTGTAAACTTTTTTGGAACTCCCGCATACCGCCAACGGCTTCTTTGTATCCTGCGGTGTTAGCGCCTTCTCCGATTGTAGCCATATCAGCAGCAAACTTACCCGCTGCGGTACCCGCAGGGTCAGAACCAAACGCGGTAGCAAAACCATTAAATGCTTCAATTATTCCTGCGGTTGCTCGTATACCGTTAGCGTACGCATTCTGAGCAGCTTCGCTGGCTGGAGGAGTATTATCGTTCCCTTGTAGGTACGTAGCTCCGTCTTGTAGCGCCTGTAATAACCAGTTAGGCGGGGGAGTATTTCCGTCATCTCCGCCAACATTATCAACTGGGGCTAAATCTTTATCATTTACTTCTTGAGTAAACTGTTCAGGGTTGTACGCGGGAGAATCGGGGTTGCTCATGTCCTCTAGCGTAGATGCGGAATCAGGCGTATAAGGGTTACCTTCCCCCGTAGGAGGTTGGTTGTCAGGGCCAAATACACCTTCCATATATAAATCTAAGTTTTCGCGTTCTTTCGTTTCAGGATTTATAATGTATGGTTCTTTGGTTTCCGCATCATATTGGACTATGTTGCCATCATAGGTGTAGGTATCATCTGAGGGTATAGTCCACTCATACTTTCCTGTTTCGGGGTTGACCTGCGCTACCGCAGTACCATCGAGTATATCTTGGTCAGTAACTCCCTCTGCTTTACCAAACCCACTACTAGAACTTCCATACTCAATAGAGGTTACATTACCACTAGCATCGGTGGTCATGCTAAAGAACTCGTCACCCGTACCGTCAGGGTTGTTAATTGCGCTAAGAGCATTCTGCGCAATCGAACCAATATCTAAGTCTCCAATAGCTACTCCCGCTGCTTTGGCTGCGTCTACTAGACTATCAATTACTCCCGACATTTGCGCGGGCGCTAGTTTCGTTAAGTCTAGTCCTGTAGCTTTAGATAATGCATTGAGTGCGTTGTTTACCGACGCAGTGTTTTGTGCTGTAAGCGCCGACTGATTAGAGGGTAAGTTGTTTGCTAGCCCTGTGCTTAAGTAGTGCGCGTTAGCTTCTTCTACGGTAATACCGTTTTGTTCGGCATAAAATTCAGGATCAAAATCAGGGCTTAAGTTGTTTACAGTAGCTTCGTTAATGTTAGCTAACGCATCAGCAAAGCCAGAGTCGTACTCGTCGCCTCCATCTGACAAGCCATCATAGGTGCTTTGGTATAAGTCCGCTGCGGTATTATAGGTATCGGTAGCATTATTATAGGTTTCAGTTCCGGCATCAATCCTAGGGATGTAATCATTATTTAGCGTATCTGTAAATTCAGCTTCGTAGTCTTGGTATTCCGCTTCAGCAGCTTCATAAGCATTCATTTCTTCTATTGTTGCGCCTGACCCATAGCCCCCGTCCATAGCGTCCCACGCGTCACTAACTGTTTTACTTAGAGCGGTTAGTTTTTCAGCGCCATCGTTTATTAACTTATTTACTTCATTTACTTCTTTTGCTGCCTCTGCACGGGCTGTCGCAGCTTCATCTGCTATTAACGCTTGTTCAGTTAATATGCCGTATTTCCCACTCGCTCTATCCCAAAACTCTGCAAAATCTTCTCCAAAAGTGCCGTTGTTTAGTGATTGCCTAACAGAACGTTCAAGTTGAGCGGCTAAACTATTTAAGAACGCATCAGAAACATCTCCCCCTAATATAGCCGCGTTTAGCGAACTCTGGAGAGAAGTAGCAATCATCTGTATGCCACCAGAAGGTAGTCTTTCTCCTACAAAACCTTTTAGTGTATCTGTAGTAATTACTGCTGACGATACTATCTGAGCCATACGAGCTTCGTTTATGTCGCCTGTAGCTAGCTGAGAAGCAACGGCTTCTTGTATCATGCTTCTAGCTATTTTACCTGCCGACTGAGGTGCCGACCCCGATATTACTTTGCCGTCGTCGCCATATACTCTAGTGTCGTCAGTAAATACGCCTATTTCTTCTAAACTATCTAATGCCCCACCCGTTAGCTTGTTTACCTCTCCCAGTATTCTACCAACGGCTACTTGTGCGCCCCCTGTTAAGAACGCCTCTAGGGGGTCTTGGTCTGTTATTAATGCAGCAATAGTATTCTTAGTTCCGGCAGTTACCGCTTTAGCTAAAAACTCACTACCACCCACAGCGGCACTCGCTGCATCTCCTATATTAGCAGCGAACTCTTCAAATTCTTGGCCTACAACATCGTACCCACCAGCGAAAGCAAACCAGTCACTTGCGTGCATAGTCTCGCCTGACACGGCTTTTAACGTGGCTATAACTTGCGCACCGCCGGGAATTATTGCGGCCATTATGTTTACTACTGGGTTACTTAAGAACTTCGCCCAAGAACTTTGCTCTGGGGGGTCTTCGATCCAGATCATCGTGTATTCGCCCGGCCCAGCATTGCCGTCGCTAGAATCTATAAAACTACCACGCTTCATCAAATCTCGGTATTGCGCACGTTCCTCGGCAGAAAACCCTTGAATCATGCTGCTATTACCACCCGTTGAGGGTAGTTTCATATACAAGTTTTGGTTATCGTAGTCGTAATCGTAGTCTACTTCAAAAGGACTTGAGAGTGAGATACTATTACTAATCCCACCTTCCCTAATATGTTCTACAAAAGGCAAACCTAACAACTGATCCTTAGCCCAACCCTCAAAATTTGTACCTGCTAGTTCTCCACGGTTAGGGTCAAAGTTCGCAAAGGCGTAATCTTTTTTGGTTTGGATGTCAGCGTCAAAAGTATCTCCTTTTAATATCCTTGCATACCAACTAGCTAGATTAAAATCATCGTAAAATGAGTCTTCCTCTACTATGTTGGCAGGTGTAGATTCTTTAGGGTCTATATCAGGGTCTTTACTACCGTCGTCATAAGGAGCAACAGTACCACTATCGTCCCAAGGCGCTCTTTGATCTTTAAACGCTGTTCCATCCGCGTTGTAAGTTCCGCCTAAAGTTTCTCCATCAGCCGAAACTAGTGTGTACTTACCTTCTACATCTGGATGAGGTATTAAAGTGAAAGGCGTGTAAGTAGCCATATTACGTAATCTCCAAGATGCTGGCTACGACATGCAGTCTATTGGCGGTAGCTGCGGTTACTTTTAATATCTCCCCCGCCTGTACTACTAACGGAGCGGTCAATAACTCTACTGTGGTATTTGCACCCACAGCTTTTGTCTTAAACAGGCTGTACACAGTACTGCCATTAGTTATTGTCACGGTAATAGTGTCCGCGTTACCCGTGTCTTCAGATACTAACATAGATTTAACTATACCCGTAGTCAAACCTGCACAGGTATATAATGTAGTTACACTAGTAGCAGTTAGATCGACCTTCGCGTTTACGTATGTATTAGCCATTAGCTCATAAACCAAGTAGTAGCTTCAGATTGAAGCACAAGTGTATCATTTCTCAGGGCTTGGTCTACCTGATTAAAGTACAGACGTAGAGAGTTATTAAACTTCTCGAACGCTAGTTTATTGTACTCTTCAGGAGGACTAGGTAACAAAGGAGCACGGAACTCTACCCCATAATCTGTAAAATCTACCGACATTATCTTCTCCCATCTGGTCGCATATCAACGCGGGGCGAGCCTAACTGCCACGTTACTCCTTGGGCGGTAGACTCTACTTTAAAGCTGACCTGCCTACCTCGCACGCGCAAGTATATCTCCTGCGTAAATTGTTCAACGGGAGAGGTAGCTGTCCTAACTACGGAGCCACCGCTGTTTCCGCTCTCTGATAGAGGGTCGTTAAACCCAGAGCCAGAGTTTTGCAAGGCAGACATGGACATGGTTACAGCGGGTGAATCTGCCGTAGACCCGTCAAAGGTTATATCAGGCAACATACGAGACACTAGCATAAACTTATGCCCATCATCTAAATCAAACTGTGCAGACGTTATAGAGGCTACTATTGGCACTGTGGTGCCTGTTTCGGCGTCGTCCAGCCCTACTTCGTGTTGTACTAGGTTATTGCTATTAGTAGCGGCTACGGGGAAATCTCCTATACCAGAGTCCATCCAAGCGGTACGTGCTAGGTTACCGTAGTACCATATTTTCTGTACGTAGTTGTATACAACATATCTGTCGTTAGTATTACTACTAGCAGACGGGTAGAACCACCATATCTCATCAAACCCTTCGTTGGTACTACCAAATATCTGTTCTATATTATCTCTGTTTATATCACTAAATACGTATCGTTTTACGTCACAAGGGAGCACTTTTACTCCCCCGTCATACATATAGAATTTATCTTTGCCAAACCAGTAAGCAACGTTATCGGCAACAGCCACGCTATTTTGAGACATTATAGAAGCGTTCTCTCCCACAAGCTGCGCTGCCCATACCACAGGTGCTCCGACATACTGTAATGAGTATACAGAGAAGTCAGTCCACACTAAAAGTTCTTGTCGTGTCTGCTCTGCTGCTATTATTTCTGATCCACGCGATAACCTAAGATCACCCGCTTGAGTAGTTGCAGTAGGCGTCCAGTTAGTAGCATTCTCTTGGTCAGACCATCGGATTAGCATGGGGTCTTGAGTAGTAGTGCCTAACGTGTTAGCGCCAAAACAAAACACAAACCTATTAATATCCGATACAAGTATTATATTCTGTGCCGTAGGTACATTTGACGCCCCAGACTCCGCGCTAAGTAGGGTAGCAGGATTATCTAAGGGGGTGTTTTCTGAAGCATCCCAGAAGTATAAAGGGCTGCCTCGGTGACCAAGTATTAAATCCTCTCCAAAATTACCTTGACTCCATATACGAAGGCTTTCTGTACTAGCTCCACCGTTACCCCACGTACCTTCTCCCCACGTACCTGCACTCCAACCTACTAAGGGAGCTTCTAACGCGGTTCCAGAGCTAATTTGGTATGTAGCCGTAACTGTACCGCCACCTGTAGCAGTTGAACTAGCCGCCGAAGCTGCGGTAATAGTATAAGTATTACCTGTAGAAAATGTTATCTGAAACTCGCCATTTAACGTAAGGCCACCAGATGCAGAGGCATTGCTAAAAGTAACAAAATCTCCATCAGAATACCCCCCGACAGCATCGGTAACAGTTACTGTTGTAGAGCCATTAGCAGTAGTAAACGGGTTTGTAAGCGTAACAGTATCGCGTATAGGCGTTATGTCGTAGTAAGCACCACCATTCTCTAGGTAGTATTTAAGATTTGTGCCTACGCTTGTTAGAGTTAGATCGACAAGAGTTACCCATGAGTGTAGCGAACGACAAACACCTTGGAAAGTAGCCGTAGATATACGTTGCCACCCACCAATTTTCTCAGGCATACCTTGCCTAAACCTTACCTTATCGCTTTCATACCAACCGCCTTCACTAGTGTATCTAGTGTTTTCACGGTTAACTCCTGCTTTTAACTGTAGTTTCTTTAGTGGCATATCTCACCTGTACGTGTTTCAGTAACACCATACCACCGGAGTAGTATCTCTAGTGTCTACATGGATGAAAGTCTTAGCGACTCCTATACCATTAAATCCCATTGACTGAGCATGTTTAATGATAGCATATGCTTCGTTGCCGTTGTTGATTCGTATGTCACTAGCAATGCCTTTTGCATGGGTTCCTGATTTAGTTTTTCGTGCCTCAATGCTATGGGTCTTATCTCTGTAACCACTGGTAATAATGAATGGGAAGCCACACTCGTGCCTAAGATCGTCCAGTTTACTAAGGAACTCTTCTGACATTTCATTCTTTCCAGTTTCCTGACAGTCAAAGTCTGATAGTTTAAAGTATCTCATTTATTTTTCTTTCCAGTCAAACTTCTAACCACACCTTCAAACGCACCACCACCAAAGTAAAATCCTACAATGGTCAACATAATCAAATCTATTTTAAACGCACTAATAATCTCTTGCACTTCAGCAATGTCTCTACCAAGAAAGAACAAAACTAATACTAATACGTAAGAGGCTACAAAGGTAAACCCAAAGATCAAGGCAAGGTATCGTTGCGCTACTTTGAATGGTGCATAGCTCTCAAGGAGATCAGTCTTAGCTTTTGTCTTAGCCTCAATAGCTTCTGTTTCAGAGGTGTGAAAGCTATCTATTAGATCAATGCCTTTGCTTACAATGTCGCCAGAACCTAGTAGTTTTTGAAAAATACTCACAGCAATCCTTTCTCTATAACAAATAAACCAATGATTAAAGGGTACATTCCCCACAGCATCATCTCGGATTTTCTAAAACGCACTGAGCCATCTTCTAGACGCTTCTCAATGTTTTGCATCCTTACAGCGCATTCACGTTCGTGGGCCTCCAACTTCAGTAACGCTTCCTTGACCGTTGTCATGTTAATTCCTAAAATCTTTCTGATATGATTATGATTATCGTTATTATTAAACAGATAACCGCTAGTATAAGACCACCTAAAACGTTTGGGTCTTTGTAATCTTCTCCCACAATTACCTCTTAAAAATCTCAGTGGTCTCAGGGTCTACCCATTTAGGAAGGCAGTACGCTCTATAAGGAATTGTGTAATCTAACTTTGCCGCGTTTCTTGAAAGTCCTTGTCGAGTAATTACGTTAGCAAAATAAATGCAGTGATCTACATCCTCAAAAATTCCAAACTCTTCAATGCTTTCTACTTGCTGATTAATTAACGCCTCAAGCATCAGAACAAAAGCAAGTGTCATCGTATTACTCTAGTCTTTCCATCCACCCATGCTAACTTGCAGACGCATTCGGTAGGCTCATAGTAACTTCTTTCCCTGTTGTAATTTTG
>Ga0307488_10004279_pt1 | contig 11905 bp, 14 predicted proteins | sample SB02metaG_FD_202248 | JGI IMG/M metagenome (GOLD analysis project Ga0307488, IMG submission 202248) | Sea-ice brine microbial communities from Beaufort Sea near Barrow, Alaska, United States - SB 0.2 | ecosystem: Environmental > Aquatic > Marine > Coastal | place: USA: Alaska | collected...
TGCTTGTATATGCACAGCAAGGACTTATAATGTTTGGTGTAACAAAGCTGTGTACAAATGGCATAATACAAAAATTGTCTGCCATATATGATTATTCGAACAATGAACTAAAATTGTTCTTTCCTTTCCCACCGCCTGTTGCTCGTGCCCATCTAGTTCCTCTTATATCTGCAAGGAAACCAGAAGCATTATTAATTACTTCCATGGGTTTTTCTGCAGTAAAAACTTGTTCTACTAGTGTGTTGAAATACAGTATATTTCTAGGCACAAAATCACTGAACTCATCAGTAGTATCTGAGTTTTTAGTTTTTCTCCAGTGTTTAACATCTGGTTGATGTTTGATCATTTCGATATCGTTCATGTCATTGGCTATTTGTACTGCTCGTATATGGTTGTAAACATTGTGACCCATCATTAAACAGTAACTGAAACTATCCCAAGCAGTTGCACCTTCTTTTCCATTTTTATTTAGGTCTCCTTCTCCATACCAACAAACATCTTTCATTTTTAATCTATCACCTATTGCACTTTTAAATGGAAAAGGTATGTCTAACCCTTTCATTTTTTTGTCATCTGGTGCTTTTTCCATGATATAACTCCATCTTTTTGGAGTGAATAGATTGTGAGTGTAGACTAAACCGTTTGCTGTGGATAAGAATGCTGACGCAGAGTCAAAACTCATTGTAAAGTTTGAGTTAACATGTTTTCTTACCTGTCTTTGTACCTGTGTTAAGAAACAAGCCCAATCTAACTGTGATGTGCCCAGTACGTGCATCCAATCTTTGCCATCTAATTTTTTTTCATCTCTCATTATGATCAGCCTACGTAACATAACTTCCATGTCACACATATTGATACCACCCATGGCCCAACCTTCAAATTCAAAATTTTTAACTTGATCATACCAAGTCTGTGCTGTTTCCCAATCGTCACCTTGTAGCACGTTTAAGAATTTTGTTTGTCCTAATCTATTTTTTTGGAAGAATTTGTTGTTGTATATTGTGCCGTCTAGTGTGTCTTGAAAACTTTTTAATCCTGTTTTAGGAGAATTTAAATCATCTGCCGCCCAGCTTGGAACGTCTAGTGTCATCGCCCAGTCACTGGTCAGTTCTAACCAATTTAAAATGTTTGATCTTACTGTGTTTGCTTTGTTTCCTTCAAAGTCTTTCCAATCAAATTTAATTACACCCTTACCTATTTGATATCCTCCTGAGTCTCCTACTATTGTTGAAAAGTTCCTATCTCTATTCACGCACATACTATCTCTGTCATTTACTTTGTCCATATCTAAACAGGCGTGTCCTGCCGAGTATAGTGCTGTTGGGTATGTAAAGTATCCTTCTGCAGGATTAATAAAGTTTAGTCCTTCAACCCCTGAATCAAAACCTTTGGGAATTCTATCTATCGGTATATGAGCACCTTTTGTGACTCTCTGTTTGCTGATAAATGTATTATAGAAGTTTGAAATAGCTGGCAAGAACACTGCAAAGTCTCTGCTGAGTTCTCCTAAATGTTCTTGCCTTTTATTTTGTTCAGTCATTACTGCGCCTGTGCTGGAATTATATATTGATACTTGCCTAGTCCTGAATCAACTGTAACTTGCATAGCACCCTCGTTAGAGAAGTGTAATGTAACCTTAGCTGAATCTGATAGTTTCAATATCTGTAATAATTGACCTACGGGCCAACTCCATCCTTTGTTAAGTGAACCCTTAACGTCGGTTGCAAATATGAACTCACCACCATGTGATGATTGGTCACCGAAAGTGAAAATCAAGTTTCCATCCTCGGTTCTAACAACAAATGAGTTGTGTTCAGTGTTTGCAGTTGCTTGGAAGTTGAATCTTTGCACACTAGCCACTGTTGGTTCAATCTCAACGTCCCACTTAACACCTTTAAATTTTACAGTCTTAAGTTTTTCGTTGATTATCTCTGCATTCATGAATCTGTAGTCGTTCTTGAAGTCACCTTTTTCATTTTCGAAATGGATTCCTGTAGGAACTTTTGCCCCGGCTCTCTCACCAGATAGTACAGTTATGTTTGCTTTGTCTTTGTATTCCGGACACTTCAAATGGATATCTAATTTATTCAATTGAGGCATTCCAAACGTACCAGACATTTCCGTTTGTGGTTTGTGGAAAGATCCCTGTAAGATTACAGATCTGTCTTCTGCCATTGAATCAATAGCAGTAGAATCACTAGTGCCAGTAATTTTGACAAGATCTAAAAATCCCAAGCCATGCGTGTGTTTAACTATGTCTTTTAAGGTATCTATCATAATGTTCTTATTATAAAAGATATTTAGATAGAAAGCAACTATTAAATTATTTTTCTACAGGAATTTCCAAAACTTTATACAATACAGGATTGTCTTTACCGGGTTTTTGAAATACAGCATAGTTGGCTCCTGGACGGATTTGTGCCATTTCAATAACAGTATATCCAGTTTTCTCTATGATTTTTTTCATGGCAGTTTTAGTATTGAAGTTCCAATAACCACGCTTTGCTTCATGTAGATCTTTTTCGTAGTGACAATCAGCATAGTGTATTAAACAATAACCACCTGGTAGAATGACTCTATGTATGTCTTTCAAATATTCTTCTATGTGTGCTTGGGTAAAGAAAGTAAACGTGTCCCAAGAAAAAACAAAATTACAACTGTTGGTTGGTATGTGCTTACAGCTGGTTCGATCAGTGGTGTAGAATCTAAGATACCGGTGATGTTTGGGATTAAACAATTTTTTTACTGCTACTTCGCATCGTGGCAAAACATCCACAAAAAAATTTAATCTCCAAGCTAGAAACAAACGAGAAAATCGTCCAGTACCCGGGCCAATCTCTAAACTGCTCGAACCTGCTCCTGATTTTGAAAACTGATATATTTTATTTTGAACTGCCATGGTTAGTAGATCATCATATATAGAATCACGTCTAGAGTGTCGCCAATCTAGGTCTTTTTGAAACCAATCTCGTGTTTTGTCTAGTTGAGCAATTTGATCATCGTTGTAAGCATCAATTTGCAGTGCTAAAGATTCTAATTGTTTAAGATATTCATCAATAAACTTTTTGAAGTCTTTATCTTTTAATTTTTTAAGAGTATCTATTGTTAGTTTGATTTCTTCTATGCTGAGCATAGTGTTATTTAAAACTGAAACAGTTTATTGAATGTATTTGTGGTCTCTGTGCTCTGGACGTCCCAGTCTAGCACACCTATAAGATTGCTTATTTTTTGGTCCACAATAGTGGCTTCCATAGCATCGTCATCAAATGATAATTCTTGAAACCATTGCGGAATACGTAATTCATCTACAGGATAAGCAATACTAGTATAGCCTAGTGGATTATTTTTTAACTTACAAACAATAACTTTTGCTCCATCTGTAATGGGTAGAGAATATTTGTCACCATACATCTCTCTGCATCTATTCCAATTTATAGATGCCCTAACGTGTCCTGGCATGTTTGCACGACCTTGTTTGGTCTCTTTAGCTAGATAGTTTGCAACATTGTTGGCTCTTTTAGGTGATCCTTTTTCCCAACCTGGTCTTGCTTTGAACTCTGCTCTAAATTCAGATATTCTATCTAATACATCTTTTTCCGTTTTATTAACTAGTACCATCATCAACAGTTCAGACAAGAACTCTTGTACAAACACAGGAGTGTCTGATCTTTTTAGATCTAACCCCATTGCTTTCATTTTGCCTGGTGATCCTGCGGTATCTGCTCTGTTACCTTCTTTGTCAAAATACAACACTGCATATCTTTTCTTTGTGATAAACAGTCCCTTTGATGCTATCAATTCTCTACCTGCCGCAATTACATCTCCTCGAGTTTTTGGACAATGAAATGACCGGGTCATGAAGCCTGTAAACGATCCGTTTACTTCTTGTGCAATCTTGTCATACAAAGCAATAACATTTTCTCTTTCCCATGGGATAGTTCCTGATTGTATTTCTTTTTGTAAAGATTTAAACGCTGAGAAATACACAGAATCTGTATCTCCATATATCACAGAATCTCCACGATGATCATAATTTCCAGTAATAGTTTCATTTACTTTTGCCGCCATGTGTTTTGTAATACATCTACCAGTGAGTGTAACAGACTGTCCAATACGAAGATCAAAGAAACGGCAACCTGGATTTAAGATTGCTCCATATAAACTGTTTAAATTAATTTTTTTAACCAGCTGTCTTTTATCCCAGAATTCTCTTTCAATCTCATTGTCTCCACAATCTTGCATTTTTTTTTGCATCTCTTGTCTTTCAGCATACCATCTTTTTAGCAGTCCTGGAATAATTGCTTCAAACTCATATGTAAAAATAGTGCCATTCGCAGATAGCATCCATTGATTATTGCCCTCAAATACTAAATCATACAGTTGTGCCGCTGACATTTTTACAGAAGTATTATCTGACCAATCCACAATAATTTCTGTAGCCTTGTCCTGCTTCATTACCGCTTCATATTCCCAACTGCCGAATTGATTATCCCAAGCTGATGCAAAAGATTTTTTTTGATGTATAGCACGATTGACTTCAGCTGATGTTATAACTGGACGTATTTGTCCCACAATTGATTCTGGTCCCATGTTAAGAGAACGAATTACTGCCGGATACAATGAATTAATATCACAACTGCCAATCCAATCATGTAATCCTTTTTTCGGTATTGCTACATAGGCTCCTGCCGCTGTCACAGATTCGCCTTCTGCTCTCTTGACTCTGCCTGGCACAATCATACCACGTCTGTGTGCTTCGTTCACTATGGCTTGTTCTGTGACTGCCACAGCACCCATTGTGGTCTGTAGTAGCACAGTGTTTTGATGTGCAATTTCATTTGCAAGTTCTATAAATTTTAATTTTCTTTCTAGTTTAGCCAACAGTGCAGTATCCTGTCTGTTATACTCTATGAACAATCCAAAATCATTATTGTATAGAGAATCTAGAGATCCTTCATACACAGTTTTCTTTTCATTTAATTCATGTTCGCCGATAGCATCTAATCTGTAGGTGTGTCTTTCTTCGTACGTGTATTTTCTATAAAGTTCTAAAAGATCCAAGTGTACTCGACCAATTAAATCATATGATAACTGTTCTCTACCATATTTTTCAAATATTCTTTTTTTTGGCTTTTCACCCCAAAAACACAGTCTACGTGTATCGTCAGAACTTAATACTTTTTGTATTCTGCCCACGGTGTAAGGTATATCATATCCTTCTGAATTCCACCCTGATAGTATATCAGCGTCATCGATCAGTGTTAGGAAAGCGTCAAGCATGTCTTTCTCTTTTTCAAACAACATTACATTATCAAAACGTTCTGTTGCTAATTTTGCACCTGCCATGTTTAGTGTCTTAGGTGGCACAGCAAAAGTCACCAGTTGATCAGTCCAACTTAAATGGCAAGTGATTGCGGTGATAGGCATGAATGGATCATCTGTGGTAGAATATCCACGCTCTGGATCAAAGTCTACTTCGATATCAAAGAACACTACATTTAATTTTGGAGCATTTTTTCCTAGATAGTTCTCTTCCAAACAACGAAATATAGGATTAATATCCTGCTCATATAGTTTTTTGTTAGATCTTATTCTTTGTTCCTTAATAAATTCTTTCCAACTACTGCATTGAACTTTTTGCAAAGTTTCTCCGAATATGCTTCTGTGTTTGCCTCGAGCATCTGGGTAGTAAAAAAGATAACGTGCATCATATTCAACAAATTTCCTTTGACCTTTTGAGTCACGTTCTACAACGTAAACTTTATCTTGTTCTCTCTTGTAAAATGCATCTATGTAACTCATAGTTTATATTCAAAGTTTTGAGTTGATTGGTTTATAGAAACTTGTTTTGCACCGTTTCTTATGTGGAAATGTGTTGCCATTGGATTTAATGGTGACAATGTTACAACTCTTTCTACATTGTTTTTTTTTGCATATTCTAAAACTTTATTGATTATCTCTTTTCCTGCGCCTTTCTTTCTACTCCATACTGTGTATGCTATTGCAATTTTCTTTTGATCTTTTAAGTGGGCAAGTTCGCTCATCATATCTAGTTCCTTTACAGTAGTTGGGATGTCGTAAGTAAACGCAACACAAATAATTCCTTCTATTTGTTCTTTAAACTTCAAACCAAATATTTTTCTGCCATTTACTATACGCCAGCCCAAGGTTAATTCAGGTCTTACTGGATCTTCTGATACATCAATGTCATCCAGTTCGACCAGTTCCGATCCTTTTACCCATCTATAAAAATCACTTATGTTATCTTTAATTTTGTTCATTTAAAAAAATACTTTTATATTACCTATTACATTCATTATTGTAAACCATGATGCCAATACAGTGGTCCATATGATTCTTCTTCTATATGATCCCACTGCAAGTGTAACTGATCCAACTAGATATATCGGAAACACATATTGCATATTAGGCTCTGGTGAGGTAAAAGTCAAGATACAAGATCCTACTATTGTGAATACTACCGAAACTAGTTCGTAGTAAAAAGCGGTTTTGTCTGTTCTATAACTTGTTAACCAAAAAACCTTTATTAGATTGTACACTAGATCTTGCCTGCGGCAGTTAGGATAGAATCCAATAGATCCATATCATCTGATACACCTTTATAATTGTCTTTGTGTGCAATCGCTACGGCTTTGTTGATTATAGCTGGTTTTAGTTCAAGTTCTTCTGCAAGTGCTTTCACTGTGTCCTTGAGTCCTGATTTTAAATCATCTACTTCACCAAGTACCTGTGATCCTTGATTAATAATTTGTATTATTTTTTGTTTTTCTGCGTCGTTGAAGTTTCTTACTGACATTAATTTTCTCCTTTTTATATATTATACTGCAAGAAGACTAAAATAGCAATTATTTTTTATATGTATTAACAGGTATGTTCTTACTAGCAATCGTTGGGTCTGATGTATTACCTTTCATCAGTTGATTCGGACTGTTTGTAAACATATCTAATTTTTTTAGTCCACGTGAACCAGCAGATGTAGGAGAAGCAATCTGTTCTCTAGAGCTGATATGACCTCTTGGATTGAGATCACTTATTTTTTTGTAGTAATCTTTAAAATTTGTTGGTATAGTCATGGTTAGTATTTATTTTTTCTTCTTAGTGGCGACGTTCTTGGCTTTACCACGTCTGTTCTTGCTTGGATCTTCTCTACGTTTTCTGCTTGCCGCGGACTTTCTTCCTTTTTTGCCCAATGCGTTTGCTTTACTTCTTGGCAAACATTTAGGCTTGCCTTCTTTGCTAGAACCTCTAGCACAATCGCCTCTAATTTTTCCATCTGGACCAAAACGTACCCATTTATCCTTGAACCATTTTTTTAGATTCTCGTTAAGTGATTCTGCGAACACCAATTCGCCACAGTTGACACAGAAGTCTACATCTTCTTTTTTGACACAGTTAGGCACACGTTTGCCGAACATGGTCTTCATGCCCTTTTTCATGTAGCCTTTCCAACACTTTTCTGTGATTACGTCTGTGATTCTCATTTTTTGCTTTTGTTACCCCAATTGGCCGCACCCTTTTTACGACACTGAACTAGAGCACCAGAGGCATAGGCTGAAGGCCAAACTTTATATCTTGATTTTACTTTGTGATAGCAGGCGTCTTTTTTCTCTGCTAGTTGTTCGAATTCCTGTTCAGTAATTCCTACAACTTCGGTTATTTTCATTTTACTTACTTTCTGATAGATCGTTAGTAAATTTAATTCCTGCTGTTTCATCAACTGCATCACCTAGTGCTTTGATTACAGCTTCCTTGTCAGACATAGTTGCTACATGAACTTTGTCAAATTTATTTTCTGCTGGATGAACGTCTGCTGTGATTCCAGCATCTGCTAATATTTTTTTAACCATTTCTGCTTGTTCATCAGACACTGGTTCTTCTTGAGTAAAGTCTCCACCTAATGTAATTTCATGACCGTGTGCTTCTGCGCCACCTTCATGACCAGATGCTTCTTCTGCCGGTTGTTCTTGTACAACTTCATCATCTTTGACTTCTGCTTTTTCGGCGTCAGCGATTATTTCTTTAGTTTCTGGAGTTTTGATTAAGAATGTATCTTCTCTAACTTCTACTTCGTTAGCAGAAAATGAATTATAAAGTTCTGCTAATTCACTAGCATCTGCTTCTTTGACATAAGATGTAATTTCATTTACAAAAGTTTCTCTAAAAGTTTTATCATCTAGAGTTGCTTCTTGTTTTTCTTGTGCTTTTAATTGTGCCAGTTGTGTTTCTAATTCTGTAATCTTGTCTAATCTTTTTACTTCTTCTGTGACGTCTTTTTTAATACTTGTTGCTATTGAATCGTCAGCGTCTGACTCTGCAATGGCTTTTGTAATAATTGACTCTTCGGTTGGTGCTTTGGTGATTGTTTCAACCAACTGTTCAGCTTTTTTAGAAACTTTTACAGGTTCTTGATACTCTTTAATACCAGCAAGTTTGGCAATATCCGCCAAAGACACTTCTTTTTGATCTAATATTCTTGGCTCATTGCTAGCGGCCTCCATTAGAGAAGCTCTTTCTTGAGCAGGAGTTAGATTGCTCATCTGATTTAGACGAGCTACTAGGTTTGCAAAACTTGTATCTTCTGATTTCTTTGATGCCATACGATTATTTATTAAAATTTGTAATTTTATTTAAGATGTTGATTTAACAGCACGGCCAGTTTTGATTCATAAGCCAACCCTTCAGTTGGCATGAACTTACTGTATTTGTCTTGTAGATACTTGACTTGATTTAGATCTTTACCAATGTCCAGCCTTAATTTTGCATCTCTGATATCCTTCTTGATCATGTCCGCTAAATCTGTATTGCCCTGATCCTGTGCTAGTTCTAACGCTGTGTTCATGGCTTGAATTGCTGGTACTGAATTGTCTATTGCATTGTTTATAGATCCCAGTCCTGCAACTGCTCCTACAATTATGCCCGCCGCCGCTAGGTTTCTTGCCCAGTCTTTGACTCCTTCATCTAGTGTTTCTGCAAGTTCGTAGCCTTTAGACATGTATTCTTTTTCCTTGTCTTTATCTACCACTATAACCTTACCATCTTTTTGCATCATAACTTCTTTACTAGGATCTTTCATTTGTCTTGGCTTGTCAGCATATTCGTTTGCATTTTCACTTCTTGGAAATATTTCTTTCATTTCTGTGTCAACGAAACTAGGCACTCTATCCAAATACGTTTTGGCCATTGCTTGTAATTGATCACTGTTGTTTAAAATTGCCTTAGCCATGTCTGAGCCATAGTTCAAATAACTTTCTGCTTTGCCCAGTATAGGAAAAGGATTGCCTCGGAATTCATATTTGTCTTCACCAACGTCTAGTCTTTGTCCTCTATCTCTAGGTTGGTCATCAAACTCTTTATCTAACACTGGCATATCTTTTTGTAATTGCATTTTTCTTTGTTTGACTTTTGCTTTCATTTCCGGGTCTTTCATTATTTGTGGCATTTTCTCTACGTCCTGTACGGCCTTCATCATTGCTTTGTAATCTTCTATTGTTCTTGGCTTTTTCATAGTTTTGTATTCTCTTGCCATTTTCTTTTCAACTTCGTTTACTTTTTTGCCAAGTATTCTCATCATGCCTGGTTTGGTGTCTGTGTCATCTAGTTTAGTTTCTCTGTCTAGTATTTCATCTATGTGTTTTTTAAGTATTTCACTGTGCTTATCTAAAATGTTTCCATCAAGATCTTCTCTGTATGGATTTAGTTTTTGATATTCTTCATAGTTGTATGCACCTTGTAAGTAATCCGCCGCCTTGTTAAGTTTGCTCTGCACCCAACCCTCTAGGTCATCGCCTTTTTTGATCAACTGCATAAGTGCTATTGCATACTTGGCAGTGTGGTACAATGTGCTTTTGCTCATGTGTCCTTCGCCTGCATCTTCCTGTATAGGTTTGCACTTGCCTGACACCTTGCAGTAGTACTGACCTGGTGGACACTCTTTGTCTTCATACATACCTGCTTTTACACTGTGTGTATAATTGTATACTTTTTTCACGTAGTCGCCGGCTAGGTCAATTTTCTTAGCTACCCAAGACTCCATTTCTTGATCGTTTTTGATTAGGTTGTGTAGTTTGATTGAATGTTGACCAATTTTAAGTAATTGGCTTAACGCCATACTTGCTTCGTATGTGTCTGGTTGTACTGGCATGTTAATTTCGTTAATATGCATAATTGTATTTATTCACTTTCATTTAGGTGCATAATTGACATCTGCACTGCTTACATACTTCAATTTCGTATTTTTTGCCACCATCTATAGGATAGTTCTCTTCTGTTCTATTACAAGAAACACCGCAATGACTCTCGCAACCACAATTTTGACAATATGTTTTATTTTTTTTTTGCATTTTTATAAAATATTCTGTTACTTTTTTTTATTGCGTCTAGAGAAGGAGTTTTAATTTTTTTACCTACTAAACTTTTCACTGTGTTTATTAACAAATTCTTAATTTTGGTTTTCATTATCTTCTTACATATCCTGGCCCACCAAATAAACTTACTCCTGCCAAATTATGTGCTCCTTTGGCAGTGCCATCTGGTTTTTTAGGTTGAACTATTTTTGGCAATTTTGGTGCTTTGGTTCCAGACTTGCCTGGTGATCCTGTGTATGACTTCTTAAATCTGTCTGGGCCTGCCGCAACGTGTGGATTGCTTAATGTGGCTATGTTACCGGCACTTGTGGCACCTGCTGTGGCCTGTTCACCTAATTTCTTATGTGTGACTATTTCATTAATTTTCATATTGTTTATATTTATGGGCAATAAAATATAATAAATCATCAGTTAAATCGTATTTTCCAAACTCAGAAGTGCTTTTTTGTGCTGTGATCCATTCTGTTTCAAAAGGTAAATCCCAATAACCTCTACTACCAACCCACTCTGTACTTAATATACGTTCGTTTGCTTTTGTGTAGTTGTTGTAGTATGTAAGAGTGTTCCACCCGCCAAAAGGTTCTGCTGTTCTAGGTGCATCATGATCATTACTTGTGAGGTTGTTCCCAATAATTTCAAAAAAGACTGATCTGTTATCATATTTGTAGTAAGATTTTATTTCACCAACTCCAGACTGTGTGGACTTAATTTTCATTTTACTATCTTGGAATTTATTAATGAAGTTAATAGGTTCTTTAAGAATTTGTTTAGGAACCAAGTGTGCTATGTACAATCCAACCAAGGTGCTTTTTGTCATGAAACCATTGGTGTAGTTGTTGTTTGCATTTATTATTTCAAGTCTCAGTTTGTGTTTGTTTGTGTTATCAATAACGCTACTGTCCAATTCTATTGTTTTAAAAATTAAATCTTCATTAAAGAAATCATTTGTATTAAGTGTGGGAAATTTTTTGGATTTTTGAGCATGGTCTAATTTACTATAATTTTTAATCCAAAATTTATCACGTATATCAGACCAAAGTGAATGGTTGTCCTCTGAACACACTCTTGGGGGCTCTACAGTGAATTCATCCACAAACCTGTCATCGATATATATTCTCACGATTGCTGGTTCTTTGTAGATTATAGATTTGAATCCCAGTGATAAAATGTAACTCATACAGAGTTAATTATTATTTTTTTTTACGGCCCGACTTCATGTTGGCACACCAGTGATACATCTTTGCTTTCTCACCTGATGCCTTCTTTGCTTTTGCTCTTAAACTTGTAACAGAACCGTTACAACTTGCACCTGACTTCTTTACTCTGCCTGGTCTGCTCTTGCCTTTCTTCTTGCCATCTGCGAAGTTCTCGTTTGCCTTGTTGTTGCCCACATTCTTGAAACCAAATCTGTTGTTTGGACCTGTGCCTGGCTTGTGTATCAAACCCATGGGCTTGATGCTTTGTGGCATTATGATGAATTCTTTTATCTTCATTTGTTTTTCTTTCTACCAGCACAATGA